>Ga0058696_1000490_pt1 | contig 16569 bp, 13 predicted proteins | sample AgamicMgSfrz_FD_55077 | JGI IMG/M metagenome (GOLD analysis project Ga0058696, IMG submission 55077) | Agave microbial communities from Guanajuato, Mexico - Mg.Sf.rz | ecosystem: Host-associated > Plants > Phyllosphere > Phylloplane/Leaf | place: Guanajuato, Mexico | collected 2012-05-30 | reverse complement strand
GGCGCCCGTACGCGTGCCGTTCGCGCAGGTCGGGATGTCCGTCTCGACGCTGAAATGCGTCTGGCACGCGGCGACGTCCTGCACCATCCCGTCGGCCGCGCCATCGAGCGCATCGCATTTCTCGAGAATCTTCGCGCCGACGAACTGGCGCTCCGCATCGTTGAAACCGCTGCGGATGTCCGGCAGCCCGTTCGTGCCGGTGGCCGACGCGATCTTCGCGAACTGCTGGGCGCCATACATCTCGCCGATCGCCGCCTTCGGCAGATGGAAGCCCGGATCGCCCGCGATGATGCCGTCGTAGTCGGCCGGGTTGCGCACCGCCGTGACCATCGCGTGACGGCCGCCGTTCGAGCAGCCGCCGAAATAGCTGCGATCGGGCGCCTTGCCGTACGCGAGCCGGATCACCTGCTTCGCCATCGGCGTCAGCGCGTCGACGGCACCGTAGCCGTAATCGATCCGCGCCTGCGGATCGAGACCGAACAGCGGATTCTGCGCGGCGCTGTGCCCGGAATCCGAGCTGATCACCGCGAAACCCTGATTCAGCGCGTTGGTCAGCGGGCCGCCGCCGCCGATCTCGCCGGTCGCGGTCACGACGTTGCCGTCGAGCCCGCCGTTGGCCTGGTAGAAGAAGCGGCCGTTCCACGCTTTCGGCAAGCGCATCTCGAAGCCGATCGCATAGGTGTTGCCGTCCACCGCGCTCACGCGCTGGTTCATCTTGCCGGCGATCACGCAGTGCTCGGCGACCGGCTTGCCGGCCACCGTCAGCGTGCCGGCCGCGGCGGTCGTCACCGACGTGAACGACGTGTTCGCATACGCGAGCTTCGCGGCGAGCGCGTCGCAGGTCTGCGCCATCGTGGCCGGCGTCGCGGCGCTCAGGTGCGTGGGCGGGGCGCTGATCGAATCGTCGCCGCCGCAACCGGCGAGCAGGGCGGCGGCGGACAACGGCGCAATACAGAGGAATGCAGATTTCCTGTTCAAGATAACTCCCGTTGGGTTCGTCACGCCGGTGAATCAGAACATGTGCCGCATGCCGACCATCGCGCCGAGCTGCCCCATCCCTGCGCCGGGTGTCGTGCCGGGCCCGCCACCACTGACCGAGTAGCGTGCATGCTCGCTGTTCCACAGATACGACGATTGCGCGTAGACGGCCGTGCGCTTGGTCAGCAGATAGGTCGCGCGCAGCGTGGCCATCGTCCCGCGCGTGTCGTGCGCGCTGTTGACGATCCGGTAGCCTTCGCCGTCGACGATGAAATCGGGCTTCACCGCATACGACGCGCCGACGAAGAACAGGTCGGAATGCGCGCCCGCCGCGGCCGGCGAACCGGTCGACACGCGCCGCCCGATCCAGCCCGCGCCGATCTTCGCGCCGGCCGCCTGCGCATACGCGCTCACGTGCGTGCGCGCATCCTTGCCGCCGCTGCTGGTGAAGGGAACGGGCGCCACGCCGTCGAAGAAGTTGGCGGCCGCGCCGGTGCCGCCGCGCTGTTCCTCGTACGACGCCGCCGCACCGAAGTACGCGCTGTCGTACTTGAGCATCACCGACCAGTTGCGGCACTGCACCGCGTCGCCCGGCACCTGCCCCGCGCATGTGCCCTGCCCCGGCGAGTTGCCGGTGCCCGCGCCGTCGCGGCCGAACGAATACGCGGCGCCGAGCGTCACGCCGCGATACGTGCCGACGTAGGTCACCGCGTTGTCGGCACGGCCGTTCGGCACGTACGCATCGAACGAGCCGAGCCCGTAGATGTCGGGGCCGATGATGTCCGCGCCCTGCAGCGCGAGGTACGTCATCGTGTACTGACGGCCGAACGCGAGCGTGCCGAAGCCGCTCTTCAGCCCGACGAACGCCTGGCGCCCGAACAGCCGGCCGCCCTGCCCGAGATCGCCGCCGCGCACGTTGAAGCCGCTTTCGAGCGTGAACACCGCCTGGTAGCCGCCGCCGAGATCCTCGGTGCCGCGCAGCCCCCAGCGCGACGGCAGCTCGCCCGTCACGCCCGGCATCCGCACCACGTGGTCGCCTGCCGCGTTCGCGTGCGACACGAATTCGACGCCCGTATCGATGATCCCGTACAGCGTCACGCTCGACTGCGCATGCGCACCCGGCGCGGCAAGCGCGCAGCACGCGCCGGCGGCCAGCAGGCCGTTCCTTGTCTTCGTCTTCATCGTTGCGTCTCCAGACCTTGAGTAAGCGCGCTCTGACGGCGCGCATTGAAAAAAACCGAAACCTCAGTCGCCCGCTTGCGGGCGGCGAATCAGCACGAACGCAGCGAAAGCCGCGACGAGCGTGACCGGGATGCTCGCGCCGATCACGACGGGCGCGCTGCGGCCCGCGGCCAGCAGCGTCGCGGCCGCGAGCGGCCCGACGACGGAGCCGAGCCGGCCGACCGCCACCGCCGCGCCGACGCCGGTGCCGCGCATCGCGGTCGGGTAGTAGATCGCCGCGAGCGCATACAGCACCGACTGCCCGCCGACGACGAACATCCCCGCCGCGAACGCGGCGGCCGCGAGCGACCCGAAACCGGGCGCGGCCGCGAGCGCGGCGAGCGACAGCACGATCCCGACATACATGCCGCCGACCACGCGCGACGCGCGCATCCGGTCGAGCGCCGCACCGATGCCGAGCGCGCCGAGCCCCGCGCCGACGTTGAACGCGATCTGCACGAGGCCGACGTGTGCGCGATCGAGCCCGCGCGAGGCCATCAGCGACGGCAGCCAGTTCAGCAGGAAGTAGAGGACGATCAGCGTGCAGAAGTAGCTGACCCACAGCGCGACCGTCGACGTCGTGCGGCCGTCGCCGAACAGCGTGCGGGCGACGCTCGCGCGCGCGGCCTGCGTGTCGGCGACATCGAGATACGCGCGCGATTCCGGCAGGAACCACACGAGCAGCGGCACGAGCAGCAGCGGCCCCACGCCGCCGACGTAGAAGATGTGCCGCCATTCGGTGTCGCCCGCGAGCAGCACGCCGATCACCGATGCGATCACGCCGCCGAACGGGATTCCGCAGTACATCGTCGCGACCGCGCTGCTGCGCGAGCGCGGCTCGACCGCTTCGGACGACAGCGCGATCAGGTTCGGCATCGCGCCGCCGAGGCCGATGCCGGTCAGCACGCGCACGACGACGAGCATCGCGAACGTCGATACCTGCGCGGTCGCGATCGATAGCAGCCCGAACAGCACGACCGATGCGATCAGCACGCGCTTGCGGCCGATCCGGTCGGCGAGCCGCCCGCCGAGCATCGCGCCCGGCAGCAGCCCGAAGGTGCCCGCGCTGAACGCGATACCCATTTGCGACACGGTCAACCCGAATTCGCGCGCCATCCGCGGCGCGGCGACGCCGACCGACTGCAGGTCGAGCCCTTCGAGGAGTGCGATCGCGAAACACAGCGCGAGCGTGGTCGCGACCGTGGATTTTTCGGCAACGTAAGTGTTCATGTCTCCAGTCCCATGTCTTTGTAGTCGGTCGGCCGTGCGACGACCGCCGCGCGCCGCCGCCGGCCAGTGGCGGTGCGGCGCGCGAGGTGTCGTATGAACGGGCCGCCTTTATCAGGCAACCTGATTCACTGGCCGAAAGAGCGCCTGCCGGTGTCGTGGCCGGCCGGTCGTTGTGCCTGCTGGTTGCTTACTGCTGTGACTGCTCGCGCGTGCTGCCTACGCGTAAATCACGTCGGGATCGCGCCGCGCCGGGTCGTACAGCGCGTCGATCGTCGCCGCGCGATGCTTCTGCACGGCCGCCTGGTTCAGCGAACCCTTGTCGGTCACCTCGCCGAGATCGAGCGACGGCGGCGTGTCGATCAGCCGGATTCGCGCGACGAACGTCGACCCGCCGCTCGCATTCCGGTTCAACGCAGCCAGCCACGCCGCGAACGCTGCGCGCACGGCCGGCGCGCGCAGCACGTCGGTCACCGATGCATCCGCGGCCAACCCTGCCAGCGCACGGCACGCCTCGACGCGCGGAAACACCAGCAAGCCGATGTCGTCGCGATTGATCCCGGTGACGACCACGTCCTGCACGTACGGCGCNCCCGTCGACACCGCATGCGCNCGCAACGGCCCGACGCTCACGAACGTGCCGCTGCTCAGCTTGAAATCCTCGGTCAGCCGCCCGTCGAACAGCAGCCCGAGTTCCGGCCGCTCCGGGTCGGCAAAGACGCCCGCGTCGCCGCTGCGGTAATAGCCTTCTTCGTCGAACACGTCGCGCGGATCGACATCCGCGTGCCAGTAGCCGCGCATCACGTTCGGCCCCTTGAAGCGCAGTTCGTGCTTGCCGCCGCACGGCACGAGCTTCGCGTCGCAGCCGGGCGCGGGCAAGCCGATATAGCCGGCGCGCATCAGCGGCCCCGTCGTGAACAGGCACGACGGCGACGCCTCCGTCATCCCGAGGCCGGCCATGATCCGGATACGCTCGCCGCAATGCGCTTCGGTCACGCGGTCGAGCCGGTCCCACGCGGCCTGCGACAGCCCCGCGCCGCCGAAGAAATACAGCTTCACGCGCGAGAAGAACGTGTCGCGCAATTCGGCATCGCGTTCGAGCGCGGCGGTCAGTTCCTCCCAGCCCTTCGGCACGTTGAAATAGATCGTCGGCGCGATCTCGCGCANGTTGCGCACGGTTTCGTCGAAGCGGCCGGGCATCGGGCGGCCGTCGTCGATNTANAGCGTGCCGCCGTTGTACAGCGCGATGCCGAGGTTGTGGCTGCCGCCGAACGTNTGATTCCACGGCAGCCAGTCNACCAGCACCGGCGGCTCGCGCGTGAGTTCCGGCATCGTCTGGCGCAGCATCTGCTGGTTGCTGCACAGCATCCGGTGCGTGGTCGGCACGGCCTTCGGCTGCTTCGTCGAACCGGACGTGAACAGGATCTTCGCGAGATGGTCGGGGCCGATCGCCTCGTGGATCGCGTCGATCGTGCGCGGTGCGGTGGCGAGCAGGCGCGACAGCGGCACCGCGCGGCCGCTTGCATCAGCATCGGCATCGACATCGCGCGCGACGATCAGCGCCGCATCGGCCGGCAACGTCGCGTCGAGCGCCCGCGCGAACGGCGCGCGTTCGGCGACGAACACCGCGCCCGGCCGCAGCACGCCGAGCGTATGACGCAGCTTGCCGTAGTCGGTCGACACCAGCGAATACGCGGGCGAGATCGGCGAGTACGGCACGCCGGCCAGCATCGCCGCGAACATCAGTTGCAGGTGCTCGAGATCGTTGCCGGACAGCACCGCGAGCGGACGCTCGGCCGACAACCCGAGATCGACGAGGCCTTGGCCGAGCGCGCGGGCGCGTTCGAGCATCTGCGCGTAAGTGACCTCGATCCAGTTTCCATCGGCGCCGCGCCGCGCGGCCAGCACGCGGTCGGGGTGCGCCTGCGCGCCACGCACGAGGCAGTCGGTGACGCGCGTCGGGTAATCGCCGAGCGGCTCGCGCGAACGCAGGTACCAGGTACCGTCGTCGGCGCGGCGAATCTCGGCCGCGCCAACGGCGACGGCGGCCTTGCGATAGCGCACGACGTCGGCGTGTTGACCGACCTGAAGCGGCGCCTTCTCTGCATTCATCGTCGGCTCGCTCATATCGGATAGTGCCGCGGCGTGGTCTGCACGGTGATCCAGCGCAGCTCGGTGAATTCGGCGATCGACGCACGGCTGCCGAAGCGGCCGTAGCCGCTCGCCTTCGTGCCGCCGAACGGCATCTGCGCTTCGTCGTGCACGGTCGGCCCGTTGACGTGGCAGATTCCCGATTCGATCCGTCGCGCGACCGCCATCGCACGTGCGATATCGCGGCTGAACACGCTCGCCGACAGCCCGAATTCGCTGTCGTTCGCCAGCGCGACCGCCTCGTCGTCGCTGTCCGCGCGCAGGATCGCGACGACCGGCGCGAACGATTCCTCGCGATAGAGCCGCATGCCGGGCGTGACGCCGTCGACGATCGCGGGCTGCATCGTCGCACCCTCCACACGGCAGCCCAGCGGCAGTTGCGCACCCTGCGCACGCGCATCCTCGACCAGCGACGCCGCGCGCGCGGCGGCCGACGCATCGACCATCGTGCCGAGCGGATGGCCGGCGAGCGGATCGCCGGCGATCAACGTGCGCGCCTTCGCGGCGAGCCGTTCGACGAGCGCATCGGCGATCGGTCGCGCGACGATCACGCGCTCGGTCGACATGCAGATCTGCCCCTGGTTGAAGAATGCGCCGAACGCGATCGCGTCGACGGCCGCATCGAGATCGGCATCGTCGAGCACNAGCACCGGCGCCTTGCCGCCGAGTTCGAGCAGCACGGGTTTCAGGTGCGCGGCNGCGTGGCGCGCGATGATGCGGCCGACGTGCGTCGACCCGGTGAAGTTGATCCGCTTCACGTGCGGATGCGCGATCATCCGCTCGACGAGTTCGGGCGCGTCGGCCGCCGCGTGCGTGATCACGTTGACCACGCCCGCGCCGAGCCCCGCTTCGTCCAGCACTTCGCCGATCAGCGCGTGCACGCCCGGGCACGCCTCGGACGCCTTCAGCACGACCGTGTTGCCGCATGCGAGCGGCATCGCCAGCGCACGCGTGCCGAGGATCACCGGCGCGTTCCACGGCGCGATGCCGAGCACCACGCCGCACGGCACGCGCATCGCGAGCGCGAGATTGCCCGGTACGTCGGACGGGATCACGTCGCCGTCGATCTGCGTCGTCATCGACGCGGCCTCGCGCAGCATGTTCGCCGCGAGCGTCACGTTGAAGCCGAGCCAGCCTGGCGTCGCGCCGGTTTCAGCCACGCCGGCCGCGATGAACGCGTCGATGCGCGCATCCATCAGGTCGGCCGCCTTCAGCAGCCGGCGGCGCCGCTCGGTCGGTGCGAGCGCCGCCCATGCGGGGAACGCGCGGTGCGCGGCGTCGATCGCCGCATCGGCATCGGCCACGCCGGCCGCCGGCGCGCGCGATGCGAGCGCGCCGGTCGCGGGGTTGAAGCGGTCGAAGGTGCGCCCGTCGCGGGCGTTGCACCACTCGCCGCCGATCAGCATCCGTCTGTCTGTCATGTCGTCTCCTGCCTTGCCTGTCTCTTGCGATTACGCCGGCGATGATGCCGGCGGCTGCGTCGGCGCTTGTCTCAGCGCTTGTATGCCTGCAGGCCCGGCTTGATCGTCTTGTCGTCGAGGAATTGCTTCAGGCCCTGCTCGCGGCCGCGCTCCGGGTCGCGCAGCTGCGCCTGGTCGAGCTTCGCATACAGGTAATCCTCGCACTGTTCCCACGTGAGCTCGCGCGAACGCTTGAAGCCGTGCTTCGCCGCGCGCAGCACGACCGGGTTCTTGTCCATCAGCCGCGCGGCGAGCGCGATCGTCGCGTCGCGCAGTTCGGCGAGCGGCACGCTGCTGTTCACGAGGCCCATCTCGGCCGCCTGCGCGCCGGTGAACGTGTCGCCGGTCATGATGTAGTGCAGCGCGCGGCGATGCCCGACCGTGTCGGCCATCGCCTTGCTGACGAGGTTGCCCGGCGGGATGCCCCAGTTGATCTCCGACAGCCCGAACACCGCGTCGTCCGCCGCGATCGCGAGGTCGCACGCGACGAGCGGCGAGAACCCGCCGCCGAAGCACCAGCCGTTCACCATCGCGATGGTCGGCTTGTTGTACATCCGCAGGCGGCGCCACTGCCATTCCGACGCNTCGCGGCGCACTTTTTCCTGCAGCGCGTCGGANCCGCCGTCGATCTCGCGGAAATATTCCTTCAGATCCATGCCGGCCGTCCACGCGGCGCCCGCGCCGGTCAGCACCAGCACNTTNGCNTCNTCGTCGAACTCGACCGCGTCGAGGACTTCCAGCATCTCCCGGTTCAGCGTCGGGCTCATGGCGTTGCGCTTCTCGGGGCGATTCAGCGTGACCCACGCGATGCCGGCCTCCACTTTCACTTCAACGGTCTGCCAGCGGTTGTCGTACTTGCTCATGTCTGTTCCTGTCGTTCGTTTCCAGTGCGATTCGGTGCGCAGCATCCCTGCTGCGGACGACTTCATTTAATATCAGGCTACCTGATATTGCAAGCGGCACGAGCGCCGGTGTAAACCCGGAGCGGAACGCGGAGAAAGCGCGGGGGAAATCAGGGCGCGGTCGGGCGAACGCCGAGGGCGCGGACGCAGCGAGCGCGGGCCTGGCGGCGGGCTCGCGTCGTGAAAACGGGGAAGCGGTCAGCCGCGCAAGTTACGCGAGAACAGTTCGAGCGCGCGCTGCACGTGCACGGCGTCGTCGGCCGAGATGTCGCCGAGCATGCGTGCCTCGACCGGCCGCAGCGCGGCTTCGCATTCGCGCAGCATCGCCGCGCCGGCGTCGGTCAGCGTCAGCAGAATGATGCGGCCGTGNGACGGGTCGGCTTCGCGCGTGACGAAACCGCGGGCNGCCATCACGCTCATCACCTCGTTCGCCGATTGCGGCGTGATCCACGAGCGCTCGGCCANCTGCGCGTTCGACGATGCGCCGCGCGCCTCGAGCACCGACAGCGCCGTGTATTGCGCGAGCGTGATGCCGAGCGGCGCGAGCGCGTCGGTCATGTGGCGGCGCAGCAGCCGGTCGAGGCCACCGATCACGTAGGTCAGGCGCTGTTGCACCCGCGCTTTCGGCTTGTCGGCCGGCGTGCGGGCGGCGTCCTTCGCAGCGGGTTTCGAACGGGCGGGTTTGGTCGGGGTGGAACTCATGGCGCGTGCTGGATGGAATTGCGGGCCATCTTACCAGCAGGTGGGGGGGCGAACGCATAGTCGCGACATCACGCTCAGCGTACTTCCATGTTCCCAGTTGCCTCGTATAAGTCCGAAATTATCGGTCGGCACACTAATTACATTACCAAAAGCAGTCGACTCCCATCTTGAAAATGGTTCATCACTTCGTGATGAGATAAAAGAACAGCTTCATTCCAATCTTCATCAGAAAATTTCCAATATAGAACGAAATATGCAGATTAGCGCCCTCCGAATCACTGGGGTAGCCATTGTTGTGTTTTTGCTGATTGGCTTTTCCATTCATATGATCAGACCAAATTATGGTCAGTGTGATTTTTTTGAAAAAGAATTGAATGGAGGAAAGAAAGAATTCGGAGGCGTGGAATATTACGCAAAGTTGTGTGGCGCAAATATTCGGAATGGGCATGAAGTGAGATTTCAGCTTTTTGACGGGACTGGAGAATTGCGTGCTCAACGCTATTTTTCATACTACGTAAATTCTGCAACTGAGCGAGAACTGGCAGATGGTGTCGGCGGAATCGTATATTACGATAGCTCGAGCAGTGATGTGATGCAGTTTCTTGTGATTCCACCTACCAAATGGGATTGGATTCGCGCCCGACTACCTTTATTTTAATTGTGGTGATTGCGTGTAAAAGAAAAGCCCCCGAACCTTCACAAGTCGGGGGCTTTCGTTTTTCCTGCCAATCGATGGAACCTGCGGTCCACCCTCGCCATTCATCGAGTACGTGTCCCCGCGAACCGTGCGGTCGGCAGCCCCACGTGCCGCGTTTGCGCGACGAACACGCCGCCCGCGTGCACGTCGCTCGCCAGCGCATCGTCGCTCAGGCCCACACGCGCACTCGTCACGTACAAGCGACCATCGCCATCAAGCGCCACGCAGCTCGGCTGCGCGGTCGGCACTTCAACGCGATCCGTCTCGATCCCGTCCGGCCCATAGCGCACCACGCGCCGCCCACCCCACTGCGCATTCCACAGGCCGCCGTCGCGATCGACGATCGAGCCGTCCGGGTCGCCCTCGGCATCGGTCAGCCGCGCGAACGATCGCACGTTCGCAACGTCGCCACCCGCGCGGTAATCGCACACGAAAATCTCGCGCACCAGCGAATCGCAGAAATACATCTTCGAACCATCCGGCGAAAACCCGATGCTGTTCGCGATCGCCGCCGGCGGCAACGCGAGCCGTTCGAGCGTGAGGTCGGAATTGAGCCGATAGAACCCGCCGACCGCGCGCGGCGGCTCGGCGCCTTCGTCCTTCATCCCGAACACGAACGCGCCGGCCCCGTCGCAGCGCCCGTCGTTCAGCCGCGTGGGCAGTTCAGGCTCGACGTCGACGATCCGCGTGAACGCGCCGCTGCGCAGATCGAAGAACGCGAGATGGGTCGCGAGCCCGACGAGCAGCACGTCCGGATCGTCGGTCAGCGCGAAGCACGCGAGCCGCTCGGGCATCGCCCACTGCGCGAGGTCCGAGCCGTCCGCGCGACAGCGCCACAGCCGCGCGCCTTCGATGTCCACCCAGTACAGTGCGTGCGCCCTGTCGCACCACGTCGCGCCTTCGCCGAGCGTGTTGCGGCTGTCGGCCAGCAGCGTCGCCGACGCGGCCGGATGAGTCTGTTGCATGCCGTCTCCCGATATCTGATCTGTCGTGTTCGCGGGCGGCCGCGCCATCACCGAAATCAGATCTTCATCGCGCGCCGCTGGTTGCGACGATACTGGTCGAACAGCACCGCAAGCAACAGAATTCCGCCGCGTATCAGATATTGGTAAAAGGTCGGCACGTTCAACAGGCTCATTGCGTCCTGCACGGAGCCCATGATCAGCACGCCGACCAGCACGCCGGAGATCGTCGCGACGCCGCCCGTCAGCGACACGCCGCCGAGCACGCACGCGGAGATCACGCCGAGTTCGAGGCCGACCGACGTCTTCGGGTCGCCGAGGCTCATCCGCGACGCGAGCATCACGCCGGCGAAGCCGGTCACGAGCCCCTGCAGCACGAACACGGCGATCTTGATGCGCATCACCGGCAGCCCCGCGAGCAGCGCGGCCTCGCCGTTGCCGCCGACGGCCAGCACGTTCTTGCCGAACACCGTCTTGCGCAGCAGGAAGCCGAACACGACGAAGCCGACGATGTTGCTCCAGATCGGAAACGAGATGCCCAGGAACGACCCGCCGCCGAGATCGAAGAAGCGCTCTTCCGAGATCATCACCGCGTCGCCGTTCGACGTGATGAACGCGAGCCCGCGCACGACTTCCATCATCGCGAGCGTGACGATCAGCGAGTTGATCCGGTAGCGCGCGATCAGCACGCCGTTCACGAGNCCGACCGCGCCGCCNGCNAGCACGCCGGCCGCGATCCCGAGCACGACGCTGTGCGTCGCGGTGATCAGCGTCGAGGCGACCACCCCCGAGAACGCGACGATCGACGCGACCGAGAGGTCGACCTCGCCGAGCGCGAGCACGAACATCATCGTCACCGCGATCGAGCCGATCAGCGTGACCGACAGCAGCAGGCCCTGGATGTTGCGCGGCGTGAGGAAGTCCGGCACGGTCAGCGACAGCGTCGCGAACAGCACCAGAAACACCATCACGATGCCGGAGCGGTTGATCAGCTGCCACACGCCGTTGCGCGGTCGCACGGGCGTGGCCGCGGCGGCGGCATCCGGGGACGGGGAAGTACGTTGGGGTTGCATTGCCTGGCTCATATCAGTTCACTTGCTTTCCGGTTGAACAGCACGCCGCTAGCGCGGCAGCGCGAGCTTGATCAGCGCATCGGGCGTCGCGTGCGCCTTGGCGACCTCGCCCGCGATCCGTCCTTCCTTCATCACGACGATGCGGTCCGACACGCCGATCACCTCGGCCAGATCGCTCGACACGAGGATCACCGTGCGGCCCGCTTCCGCGAGTTCGTAGAACAGGTTGTAGATTTCCGCGCGCGCGCCGACGTCGATGCCGCGCGTCGGCTCGTCCATCAGGAACACGTCGATGCGCTCGGCCAGCCAGCGCGCGAGCACGACCTTCTGCTGGTTGCCGCCCGACAGCGCGCCGATCGGCGTGTCGCCGTCGCGGGTCTTGATCGCGAGGCGCTCGATGTATTTCTGCGCGAGCTCGCGTTCGCGTCGCCCGTCGAGCAGCACGCGCGCCGGGCTGAAATGACGGCGCGCGCTGATGTTCAGGTTGTCGGCCACCGACGCGATCGCGACGATGCCTTCCTGCTTGCGGTCTTCCGGGCACAGCGCGATGCCGGCGCGCACCGCGTCGCGCGGGCTGCCGAACGCCACCCGCTTGCAGTTCAGCTCGACGTGCCCGGCGCTCGGTCGCACCGCGCCGTACAGCAGCTTCATCAGCTCGGAGCGGCCCGCGCCGACGAGCCCGAAGAAGCCGACGATCTCGCCGCGCCGCGCGGTGAACGACACGGGCTCGGCCAGCCCCGGCCCCGCCAACCCTTTCGCTTCGATCAGCACGTCGCCGGCCGGGCGCGGCCGGTAGCCGTACACGTCCTCGATCGAACGGCCGACCATGCAGCCGATCAGCCGGTCGCGGTCGAGATCGGCGACGGAATCGAACGTGTCGATGCGGCGGCCGTCGCGAAACACCGTCACGCGGTCGCACAGTTCGTAGACTTCCTCCATCCGGTGCGTGACGTAGANGATCGCGCGGCCTTCCGCGCGCAGCGCGCGGATGATCCGGAACAGTTGCGTGGTCTCGCGCGCGGACAGCGAACTCGTCGGTTCGTCGAACGCGATCACGCGCGCGTCGCGCATCAGCGCCTTGCCGATCTCGATCATCTGGCGCTGGCCGATCGACAGATATTTCACCGGGATGCCCGGATCGATGTGCTCGCCGAGCCGCTCCAGCGCATCGAGCGCGCGTGCCGCGAGCGTGCGCTCGTCGACCACGCCGAGCCGGCTCGGCAATTGCCCGAGCATCAGGTTTTCCGCGACCGTCAGCTCGGGCACCAGATGCAGCTCCTGGTAGATGATCGCGATGCCGGCCTCGAGCGCCGCGCGCGTCGACGCGAAGCGCTGCGCGGTGCCGTTCAGCGTCAGCGTGCCGGCCTGCGGCTGGTTCACGCCGGACAGCACCTTCAGCAGCGTCGATTTCCCCGCGCCGTTCTCGCCCATCAGCCCGTGCACTTCGCCCGCGCGCACCGACAGCGACACCGCGTCGAGCGCACGCACGCCCGGAAACGTCACGGTGATGCCGTCGAGCGCGAGCAGCGGGCCGTCCGGCGGCGTACCCGTTTCGGCGTCGTGGCCGGACGCGGCCGTCATCGTCTGCATCGTCATCGCGTTCTCGCCTCGCCCCGCTCAGATACCGAGTTCGGCGCGCACGGCCTGCCAGTTCGCGCGCGTCATCAGCTTGCCGCTCGTCTGCGTGTCGGCCGGCGGCGTCTTGCCGTTGCGAATCCAGTCGACGAGGTTCTGCGTGCTGTCCTTGCCGTGGTTCGTCGAGCTGACCGCGATCGTCCCGTAGAAGCCGGTCGGCTCCTTCTTCTGGAATTCGGCGAACGCCTCGCCCGCGCCGTTGATGCCGACGCCGATCACGTCGGCCGCCGGGATGTGCAGCTGTTCGGTCGCGCGCACCGCGCCGAGCACGGTTTCCTCGTTCAGCGCGTAGATCACCCATTTCTTCACGTTCGGATGGCGCGCGAGCACCGGTGCCGCCGCGCTGAAGCCGCCTTCGTCGTCGGTCGTCTTCTGCGGCGCGTCGAAGATGTTCTCCTTGCGGAAGCCGTTCGCGAGCAGCGCCTGCGTCGCGCCGTCGGTGCGCAGCTTCGCGGTGGGCAGCTCATAGTTGGTGATGCGCAACGCGCCGACTTCCTCCGGCTTCCAGCCGCGCCGCTTCATCTCGTCGGAGATCGCCTGGCCGACCTGGTTGCCGATCTTGGTTGCCGACATCCCGAGGTGCGGCACGTTCGGCAGCGGCTTGCCGCTCGAATCGACGAGCTGGTCGTCGACCGTCACGAACTTCATGTTGTAGCGCTTCGCGCGCGACGCGATCGCCGGCCCGAGACGCACGTCCGGCGCGCAGATCACGAAGCCCTGCGCGCCCTGCGAGCCGAGGTTGTCGATCGCGGCCAGCACCTTCTCGCCGTCCGGCGTGCCGATCTTCACGACCGAGAAGTTCTCCTTCTGGCCGAGCGCGGACGCTGCGTTCTGCTCGTTGATGAACCACGCCTGCTCGGGCATCTTCACGAGGAAGCCGATCTTCAGCGGCGCGTCGGCGTGCGCGGCGCCCGTCATCCCGAGCGGCGCGATGCAAAGCGCGGCCAGCAGCGCGCGCAGGGTGTGTCGACGGATCGTGTGAGTCGTGCGGTTCATGGGTGTCTCCTTTGTACCGGCTGATGCCGTGATGTGTGCCGTAATCAATCATTCGTCGCGCGCGCTTNTTCGTACCGAAGCGCGCACGCAGGTTCAGCGGCCGAACGCGTCGGTCTGCACGCGCCGGCCGAACAGGAAGGCATCGGCGACGAGCCGCAGCGGCCGCACGTCGACGTCGCTTTCGCCACGCGCGATCAGCGCGTGGAAGTGCGCATACAGCGCCGGGTACTCGCGTTCGGGCCCGATCTCGACCGGCTCGCCCGCGATCGACAGTTGCGCGCCACCGCGGCTGATCGCGAGCACGCCGTCGGCCGTGTCGACCGCGATCTCCCACTGCTCGACCGGGCCGTGGCGCCAGTCGAATTCCGCGTGCACCGGCACGCCGTCGGTATCCGCGCAATCGAGTTCGGCCGCGATCGGCATCTGCACGTCGCTCGGCACGATGAGCGTCGCCTCGCGCAGCACGAGCTCGCGCGGCAGGATTCGCGTGACGATCGACAGCGCGTTGATGCCGGGATCGAACACGCCGAGGCCGCCCGGCTCCCAGATCCACTGCTGCCCCGGATGCCAGCGCCGCACGTCTTCCTTCCAGCGCACCTGCACCGCGCGGATCGTGCGTTGCGCGAGCCATGCACGCGCCGGCTCGACCGCGCTCGCGCAGCGCGAATGCCAGGTCGCGAACAGCGTGAGGCCGCGCTCGCGGGCCAGCGCGTCCAGCGCGGCCACTTCGCCGAGCGTCGCGCCCGGCGGCTTCTCGAGCATCACGTGCTTGCCGGCTTCGAGCGCCGCGCGCGCCTGTGCGTAGCGCACCTGCGGCGGCGCGCACAGCGACACGGCGTCGAGTTCGGGCTCGGCGGCCAGCAACGCGCGCAGATCGGGATAGTTGCGCACCCCCGCGACTTCCGCATGGCGGCTCGCGCAAGCGGTCAGCGCGAAGCCCGGCTCGGCGGCGATCGCCGGCAGATGCTGGTCGCGCGCGATCTTGCCGATCCCGACGACACCCAGCGAAATCGGATCACTCATCCTGCATGTCTCCTTCGTGAATCGCTCAGCGCGCCCAGCGCAGCACGAGCGGATCGAGCCGGCGCGCGATCGCGAGCAATTCCGCGCGCGTGTCCGGGTGCAGTTCCGGCATCGGATGCCGCGGCCGCTCGCACGCGATCACGCCGCCTTCGCGCATCAGCGCCTTCGCGGTGAGGATCCCGGACTGGCGGTTCTCGTGATTGATCAGCGGCAGCCATGCCTGGTAATGCGCGAACGCATCGTCGTGCCGGCCTTCGCGGAACGCTTCGAGGATCGGCCGGATGCCGTCCGGAAAGCCGCCGCCCGTCATCGCGCCGGTCGCGCCCGCATGGAGATCGGCGAGCAGCGTGATCGCCTCCTCGCCGTCCCACGGCCCCTCGATCGCGTCGCCGCCGAGCCGGATCAGCTCGCGCAGCTTGTTCGCGGCGCCCGGCGTCTCGATCTTGAAGTACGCGACCTGCTCGATCTCGCGAGCCATTCGCGCGAGGAACGGCGCGGACAACGCGGTGCCGCTCGCGGGCGCATCCTGGATCATGATCGGGATGTCGATCGCATCCGACACGCGTGCGAAGAAATCGAAGATCTGCGCTTCGGGCACGCGGAACGTCGCGCCGTGGTACGGCGGCATCGCCATCACCATCGCCGCGCCGAGCTGCTGCGCGCGCAAGCTGCGCGCCGCGCACACCTGCGTGCTGTAGTGCGACGTCGTGACGATCACCGGCACGCGGCCGGCCACGTGCTCGAGGATCGTGCGCGTGAGCACGTCGCGTTCGTCGTCGGTGATCGCGAACTGCTCGGAGAAGTTCGCGAGGATGCACAGCCCGTCCGAGCCGGCGTCGATCATGAAATCGACCGCGCGCTTCTGGCTCGCGAGGTCGAGCTCGCCGGTATCGGTAAACGTCGTCGGAACGACGGGAAAAATGCCGCGATGGCGCGGCGTGCTGCTCGATGTCATGGTTCGCGTCCTGCTTCGGCCCGGTTGTCACCGGCCGTCATGCGTTCACGGTTTCATGAAGCGCGGACCGGGAAGGCCCGCAACCGGCGGCGGCGCGTGTCGCGCCGCCCGCCTGCTCAATGCGAATGGCTCGGCACGTCCGCGCCGCGCGTGCCGACCAGGAAGTCGAGGTCACACCCCTCGTCGGCCTGCAGCACGTGATCGATATACAGCCGCGCGTAGCCGCCCTTGCCGAGCTGGCCGGCCACGCCCGGCGCCGCGGTCGGATCGACGTCCGACAGGCGGCGTTGCAGTTCCTCATCCGTAATGTCCAGGTGCAGCGTGCCGGCCTCGCAGTCGAGCTCGATCCAGTCGCCGTTGCGCACCGCGGCGAGCGGGCCGCCGGCGGCCGCTTCCGGCGCGACGTGCAGCACGACCGTGCCGTACGCGGTGCCGCTCATCCGCGCATCGGAAATCCGCACCATGTCCTTCACGCCCTGGCGCAGCAGCTTCGGCGGCAGCCCCATGTTGCCGACCTCGGCCATGCCCGGATAGCCGCGCGGCCCACAGTTCTTCAGCACCATCACCGAGCTCGCATCGATGTCGAG
>Ga0058696_1000488_pt1 | contig 16635 bp, 9 predicted proteins | sample AgamicMgSfrz_FD_55077 | JGI IMG/M metagenome (GOLD analysis project Ga0058696, IMG submission 55077) | Agave microbial communities from Guanajuato, Mexico - Mg.Sf.rz | ecosystem: Host-associated > Plants > Phyllosphere > Phylloplane/Leaf | place: Guanajuato, Mexico | collected 2012-05-30 | reverse complement strand
GGTAATATCCGGGCAGATATTCAGAAAGGAATTCCTAATATTGAGTTCGTGTATTGGAATTATTACCGCAAGGAGCAAGAAGTGTATGAACGGGATATACAAAACCATAAGCGACTTGGTTCTAAGCCGATTTTTGCAGGCGGTGCTTGGACATGGAATGGTCTGGCTCCTAACTACGGAAAGGCAATTGTTACAACAGAAGCAGCAATTTCAGCTTGTAAAAAAACAGGGATTGAGCAAATTTTCGTAACGTTATGGGGAGATAACGGGGCAGAAACTCCGTTTGCTGCTGCTTACCCAATTTTGCAATTATTTGCGGAACATACCTACCAGCAGGAAGTATCGATTGAAAAGGTATCGGAACGGTTTAAGTTTTGCAGTGACGGACATTTTGCAGATTTTATGAATTTGAAGTTATTGGATGAAACCCCCGGTGTTATGGAGGATAACATGAATAGCTCTATGACGTCTAAAGTGCTGCTTTACCAAGATATTTTAATAGGTTTGTATGATGAAAATGTCCGAGGTCTTTCTTTAGGGGAGCATTATCAACGCTTGACGGATGTACTTGAAAACAGCAAAAAGAAGAATCCAGCCTGGGAATCCCTGTTTGATTTATATGCACAACTGGCAAGGGTTTTAACAGACAAAGCGGAAATCGGTATCAAGCTAAAAAGTGCATACGATAACAAGGATTATGAACAGCTGAAAGCAATTCTGGTTGTTCTGGATAGTATCAAAGTAAATGTTGATTTGTTAAGGCGAAAGCATCGAAGCCTCTGGTTTAAAGCATACAAGTCATTTGGCTGGGAAGTAATTGATATACGTTACGGCGGTGTCATAACAAGGATTGATTCAGTGAAATATCGGATTCAGGAATGGATAGAAGGACGAATTTCCCAAATTGAGGAATTAGAAGAAAAAAGGCTTTATCACGATGGACCATGGGAAATGGCTGACGGGCTAGTAGGCGGCAATGTCTATCACAGAATTGTTACTGCAGGCAACTTTTCTTTATAAACTTGTCATAAAGAGGTGAGTACATGTTCTTAACAGAAAGAAAATTTGAAGAGCGTATTAAGGAATTGGCAGGTTATCGGTATCGGGACCTTGTGGAAATAAATCCATTTAATATACAAGAAGATGATGGTGAAATCGGTGCATATCCACCAGTCGTCTATGATGAACAAAATACAATGAGAATCGGCGATTACTGGAAAGGCCGAGATCGCTATCTTTGGCTTCATACAGAAATCAATACTCATTTGCTCCATGCTGATAAGCAAATTGCCGGTCTCTTCTCGTTTGGGAAAACAGGAGGGGGCAATAATTCTGGTTTTGAATCGCTATTATTTGTCAATGGTAAACCATATCAAGGTGTCGATTCTAACCATGAAGAAGTTCTTTTTGATGAGCAAACAGTTAAAGGGCCGATTCGTTTGGATTTCAGACTATGGTCAGGATTTGAGGGAGGAGGCATGCCTGTTGAAAATGAACTTAAGCTGGAAATGGCCGCAATTGGCTGGCTTGATAGGCGTGTAGATAATCTGTATTATACGCTTTTAGCGGCTTTTGAGGTATTAAAAGAAGTCAGTGAATCTGACTCTGCCTTCAGTATATTAAAAAAGTTGATTTCAGATGCACTAAAGCTGATTAATTGGACTGAGCCTGGCAGTCCTGCATTTTACGAATCCTGCTATGGTGCTGAAGAAAATCTGACTAAAACAATTCAATTCCTACCTAAATCAACTGATATCACTATTCATACAGTTGGCCATACCCATATTGATGTGGCTTGGCTTTGGCGGTTAAAAAATACAAGAGAGAAAGCGGCTCGTTCCTTTTCAACAGTTTTGCATTTAATGAAACAATTCCCTGAATATTTATTCCTGCAAACACAGCCGCAGCTCTATGATTATCTGAAAACAGATTATCCTGATATTTACTCATCAATTAAGAAAAAAGTTGCTGATGGTAAATGGGAAGCTGGCGGGGCTATGTGGCTGGAGGCTGACTGTAATATTCCGAGCGGAGAATCACTTGTCCGTCAAATTCTTCATGGGAAAAATTATTTCAAAGAAGAGTTTGGCATTAATTGCGACTATTTATGGCTTCCTGATGTGTTTGGCTATAGCTGGGCCCTGCCGCAAATTTTAAAAAAATCAGGCATCAAAACAATGATGACGACGAAAATTAGCTGGAATCAGTATAACCGGATGCCCCACGATACTTTTTATTGGAAAGGAATCGANGGNTCAGAAATTTTAACGCATTTTATTACAACGCCAGAGCCTTGGAATTCCGAGGATTCTTGGTTCTATACGTATAATGGCTTTATTACAGCGAAAACGGTTGAAGGAGCTTGGAAAGGCTATCGAGATAAAGAGTTATCTAAAGATTTGCTCCTTTCTTATGGATATGGTGACGGTGGAGGCGGTGTTAATCGACATATGCTGGAAATGCGCCGGCGTTTTGATTTACTGCCAGGGATGCCAAACGTCAAAACATCAACAGCTGGAGAGTTTTTTGATAGGCTTCACCAAAATATTGCGCAAGCAGATGGCTATATTCATAAGTGGGATGGGGAATTATACCTGGAGTATCATCGAGGGACCTATACAAGCCAGGCGTTTATGAAGCAGAGTAATCGTAAATTAGAGCTTTTATACAGACGTGCTGAGTTTCTAACATCTTGGCTTCCTGAACTTGGACAACAGCTCGCAAACGAGGAACTCAAAAAAGGCTGGAAAATTATTTTGCGGAATCAATTTCATGATATTATTCCCGGCTCCTCCATTCATGAAGTATATGAGGATGCTAGAGAAGAGTACAAGGAAGCGTATCAGTTAGTTAAAAGCTTGGAATCGCGTATCATTCAGAATGGACTTAAACAGGAAGACCGTTCTGTTGTGTTAGTAAATACGATAGGCTATCAAGGGCATCGGAATGTAGTTGTACCTCAAAATGATGGCAGGCCTGAGGGGGTATGGAAGAACGGTAAGGGAGAGATCCTATCGCAGCAAAAAAGGGATAACAGCTGGATTATTGAAGTCAATGATCTTCCGTCCTTTGGTGCAACTACCCTTTATTTTGATGCAGATACATCAATCCCGGAAACAGAAGCTAATTTCTCCTATCAAAATAGAAAATTAGAAACGCAGTACTATACAGTTGAATGGAATGAATATGGCCAATTGACATCCTTGTTTGATAAGGAAGCCAATCGTCAAGTGCTCGCTGAAAATCAAAAGGGTAATGTGTTGCAAATTTTTGAGGATAAGCCACTGGCTCATGATGCTTGGGATATAGATATCTTCTATCAAGAGAAACTGGAAGAAATCCGTGATTTAAAATCATTTGAAGTAGTCGAAAATGGAGAATTGACATTTGTGATAATTGCCAAATGGAAATATCACCATTCTGAGATTTCCCAGCGCATCGTCTTTTATCACAATGACCGCAGAATTGATTTTGAAACAATGGTTGATTGGCATGAAAAACGGAAATTACTAAAAAGTGCCTTTCCTGTTGATATCCGTGCAACGGAGGCTACCTATGATATCCAATTTGGAAATGTAATGCGCCCTACCCATTGGAATACGAGTTGGGATATGGCCAAATTTGAAAGTGTTGCTCACCAGTGGGCAGACCTGTCAGAGCCGGATTATGGGGTCAGCTTGCTGAATGATTCCAAATATGGTTATGATATTAAAGAAAATACAATGCGGATCTCCTTGTTAAAAGCAGCAACCCATCCTGATCCGGAAGCAGATCAGGGAATACATTCGTTTGTATATTCGCTTTATCCTCATATTGGTGATTGGCGCCAAGCTAAGACGGTGGAGAAAGCATGGGATTTGAACGATCCTGTGGCGGTTTTTGAAGGGGAATGGGTAAAAGAAGCTTCCTTCCTGGAAGTAGAATCAGATCATGTTTGGATTGACGCGGTTAAGCCGGCCTATGATGGCAAGGGGATTATTATCCGCTTGCACGAATATGAAGGACGAAGAGGCAAGGTTTTTCTTAATGTCTTAAAGAACACTTCATCATGGGTGGAGACCAACTTGATGGAAGAACCAATAGGAGATGAATCTGCCTTACCGATTCATTTTGAAATTAAACCATATGAGATTAAAACTTTTAGAGTTTTGTAGAATGAAGATGACCGGCTGGGTAACACCATCCGGTTTTTTTGCGCTTTGTTGACTAATTCCATTTAATTGATTAAAATTCTAAGATTTTTGCACTTAATCCTAAATTAGTCAACTATAAATAGGACTCTTTTTACTATAAAATAAGGTTATGGAAGCGCTAACATATCATTTGATGAGAGGAGGAGAATAATGAAAAGGGTGGTAAAAGATCTTTATAAAAATCGAGTTTGGCTGCTGATGGTTTTACCTGGAACAATTTGGCTGCTGTTATTTTCCTATCTGCCGATGTTTGGACAAGTGCTGGCCTTTAAGAAGTTCCGAATTGATCCNGATGGTTTTTTTGCCAGTGTAATAAACAGTGAATGGGTTGGCTTTGATAACTTTAAATATTTGTTTAGTACGAATGATGCGTGGATCATAACAAGAAATACGATTCTNTATAATCTTGTCTTTATTGTATTAGGACTTGTGACGGCCGTTGCGACAGCTGTTCTGCTGAATGAGTTAATCAATAAGAAGCTGTCAAAGGTTTACCAAACATCTATTTTATTTCCCCATTTTATTTCATGGGTAATCGGCAGTTACTTTGTGTTTACATTTTTAAGTACAGAACACGGTTTGTTAAATCTTATTCTTGGTTGGTTCCATGTTGACTCTATTTCCTGGTATAACGAATCAAAATATTGGCCGATTATTCTCGTCCTTATGAGTATTTGGAAAGGTGTAGGGTATGGCAGTATCGTTTATTTAGCATCCATTGTCGGCATTGACAAGACATATTATGAAGCTGCCATGATAGATGGTGCTTCGAAATGGAAGCAGATTAAACATGTAACGTTGCCAATGCTTAAGCCATTAATGATTATCTTAACTATCATGAATATTGGGCGCATATTTAATTCCGACTTCGGTTTGTTTTATCAAGTGCCGAGAGATTCAGGCGCTCTGTATGGAGTAACAAATGTTATTGATACATTTGTATACCGCGGACTTATGAATTTGGGAGATATCGGTATGAGCACAGCAGCAGGTTTATACCAATCGGCTGTTGGATTTATCCTTGTTATTATCACAAACTATGTTGTCAGAAAAGTAGATGAGGAAAGTGCATTGTTTTAATGTCATTTTTAAATGAAGGGAGGAAAAGTCGCCCGGGCGGCTATTTATATGCCAAAACTAGACCATCCGCAGCCAACGCCTGCTGTTTCAAACCCAATTGAACAAGTTAAAGAGGGTAAGACTAAGACCTCCAGAAAAAAGTATCGAGATCCCCAACATTTGCATCCAGCTGCAAATGCTATTATAAGCATACTGCTTGGGGTTCTTGCATTTACATGTATCTTTCCTTTTATCTATGTCATTATCATTTCCTTTACAAATGAAGAGAGTATTGTCAGGAATGGTTTTGAATTGATTCCAAAGGATTGGAGCATGGATGCTTATAAGTATTTATGGAGTATGAAGGAGACCTTATTCCGCTCTTATGGTGTCACAATACTTATTACGATACTCGGTACAATTATCAGTGTCTTTATGATTACGTTTTATGCATATGCGATTTCAAGACCGCAATTTAAATACCGCAGATTTTTTACCTTTCTAGCATTTTTCACGATGCTGTTCAGTGGCGGACTAGTGCCGACGTATATCGTTGTCACTCAATTTTTGCATTTAAAGAATTCAATTTGGGCTTTAATTCTGCCCCTTGCGATGAATGCGTTCTACATCATCATTATGAGAACTTTCTTTTTGAAGTCTGTTTCTGAATCTATTTTGGAATCGGCAAGAATGGATGGAGCCAGTGAATGGAGAATTTTCTTTAAAATTATCTTTCCGCTTTCTTTACCGGGGATTGCTACGATAGCTTTGTTTAGCACACTCGGATATTGGAATGACTGGTTTGCAGCACTGCTGTATATTGACAATCCCAATTTAGTACCGCTTCAGGCTTTGCTGATGAAAATAGAGGCAAATCTTGAATTTATGAGAAAGAATATGGATGTTGCTATCTTGCAGAAGAGTTTATTCGATACAATTCCGCAAGAATCGGCCAAAATGGCTATGGTAGTAATCGCCACATTGCCAATTGCAGTTTCCTATCCGTTTTTCCAAAAATACTTTATTAGCGGACTGACAATTGGCGGCGTTAAAGAATAACTAATAGAAAGAGGAGAAAAGGTATGAAGAAAAAGAAATTAGGTCTTATTCTTGCATCTGTGCTGACAGTTGGCACTCTTCTGTCTGCCTGCAGCAAAGACAGCTCTACATCAGAAAACGGCGGTAAAGACGGTCAAGCATATGAAATTAAATGGTACACTATTGGAACACCGCAAAAAGATACAGAAAAAGTCTTTGAAGAAGTAAACAAGTATACAAAGGAAAAAATTAATGCCACAGTAAAATTGACGCAGATCGACTGGGGTGATTGGGACCAAAAATCTCAAGTAATGATTAACTCAGGGGAACCAATTGATATTATCTTTACAAATGGTACTTCATACGTTCAAAATGCCCAAAAAGGTGCATTTCTGGCTATTGATGATCTACTAGAAAAGGAAGGGAAAGCCCTTAAAGACGTTATTAATCCTGACCTGTTGGAAGGGAATAAAGTTGACGGAAAACTTTATGGTATCCCGTCAAACAAAGAGGTAGCCAGACAGGATGTTTATACATTTAATAAACGTCTTGCAGACGAGTATAAATTTGATCTTTCACAGGTNAAAACTTTGCAGGACCTTGAGCCAATGCTTAAAACAATTAAAGAAAATGAAACGGGAATTACCCCAATGGCAACATTTAAAGCACCTTTACGCTACGACTATGTGTTCAATAATGAGATGCCGTTTGCCTTCCCATTTGAAGGGGAAACAGACAAAGTTATTAATCCATTTGACACGGATGATGCGATGAAACAATACAAAACGATGCGTGAATACTATAAAGCTGGCTATCTTAAAGAAGATGCGGCAACAAGCAAAGACAGCTGGCCAATGGACGTAGAAAACTGGTTTGTCCGCATGGGCGGTTCCCAACCGTATGCAGATTTACTATGGTCTCGTTCTGCTAAGTATGAAGTAGTATCTGTTCCTGCCGAAGAGCCAACCATTATCAATGATTCTGTATCTGGTTCTATTCAAGCTATTTCTGCAACATCAAAAAACCCAGAAAAAGCAATGGAATTTTTAACACTGCTTAACACAGACCCATATCTTCGCAATCTTGTTGATAAAGGGATTGAAGGAACGCATTACAAGAAAAATGATGATGGCACTATCGAAGACCTTCCAGCTCGTATTGACGGATACAATATGCCATCCTACTCTTTGGGTAACCACTTTATCTTAGATTTGTATAAAGACGATCCAAAGGATAAATGGGATAAATTCAAGGAATTTAACGCTTCAGCGGTAAAATCACCATCACTTGGCTTCAAGTTTAANAGTGATCCGGTTCGNTCCGAGCTTGCGGCCATCACAAATATTTCCAAGGAATTCTACCCAGCTCTGGCAACGGGNTCTGTTGATCCAGAGGAATATTTGCCAAAATTNAATGAAAAGTTGAAAGAAGCTGGAGTTGAGAAAGTGTTAACAGAAATTCAAAAGCAATTTGATGATTGGAAAAGCTCCCAGCAATAAGCAANCATGTCAAGCTGGATTGTCCATACCAGCTTGACCAATAACATATTTTCTTCGATCTCTTCCATTGGTTAAACTTTGACGGTAACATGGCGTAACGAAGGGATTGGAAATCAATATTACTTGTCCTCCTTTAAGTTTTCCCAAAGACTTATTTACGGGCTGTCAAAAAGTTGATGTTAAAGAATAATCAAAAGGAAGAGGAGAAGAAAAATGATGAAAACGAAGNTAAGTCTTATTNTCGCAAGTNTTCTCNCACTCGGAACTATACTGTCTGCCTGTAGCAAAGACAGTGCCACACAGACTAAAAGTGGGAAAGAAGAACCGCCTTATGAAATCAAATGGTACACACTTGGAACACCGCAAAAAGACACAGATAAAGTCTTTGAAGAAGTGAACAAGTATACGAAGGAAAAGATAAACGCAACAGTGACAATGACACAAATTGATTGGGGAGATTGGGATCAGAAGTCTCAGGTAATGATCAATTCAGGAGAAGAATTTGATATTGTCTTCACCACTGGCAACACATACGTCCAAAATGCCCAAAAGGGTGCATTTATCGCGGTAGATGATCTGTTAGAAAAAGAAGGAAAGGCTCTTAAAGAACTGATTAATCCTGTTCTATTGGAAGGAAATAAGGTTGATGGAAAACTTTACGGCATCCCAGCTAATAAAGAGGTTGCCAAACAAAATGTGTATACTTTTAATAAACGGCTTGTAGACAAATATAAATTTGACCTTGCAAAGGTGAAAACCTTACAGGACCTTGAGCCAATGCTGAAAACGATTAAAGAAAACGAGCCTGGAATCACACCAATAGCCTCATTTAAAGCGCCGTTACGCTTTGACATTGTCTTCAATGGTGAAATGCCTTTTGCTTTCCCTTTTGAGGGAGAAACAGACAAAGTGATTAACCATTTTGAAACAGATACTGCTATGAAACAATTTAAAACAATGCATGAGTACTATAAAGCCGGCTATCTGAAAGAAAATGCGGCCACAAGCAGTGAAAACTGGCCATTGGATGTTGAAAACTGGTTTGTCCGCATGAACTATTACCAGCCGTATGCTGATTTATTATGGTCCCGCTCTGCCCAGTATGAAGTAGTGTCAATTCCTGCCGAACCGGCAGCGATCGTCAATGATTCTGTATCAGGTTCGATTCAAGCAATTTCCGTTACATCAAAAAATCCTCAAAAAGCAATGGAATTTTTAACACTCCTTAACACAGATCCATATCTTCGCAATCTTATCGATAAAGGGATTGAAGGAACTCACTACAAGAAAAATGATGATGGTACGATTGAGGATCTGCCTGCACGTATTGACGGCTATAACATCCCATCCTACACGTTAGGTAACAACTATATCCTCGATTTATACAAGGGAGATCCAGAGGATAAATGGGATAAATTCATTGAATTTAATGATTCTGCTGTAAGGGGACCGTCACTAGGCTTCCATTTTAACAGTGACCCAGTTCGCTCAGAACTAGCATCCATAACTAACATAACGAAAGAATTCTATCCTGCCTTGGCAACCGGATCTGTTGACCCGGAAGTATACTTGCCGAAGTTCAATGAAAAATTGAAAGAGGCTGGAGTTGAAAAGGTGTTAAAGGAGATTCAGGAGCAATTTGATGAGTGGAAAAGCTCTCGAAATTAATAAATTAGTTTTATTTAATAGCTATAGAAAGGTATATTAGCTCATCTTCGATCCTGACCAGCTGTGTTAAACTTGAACTGTAAACTATCATATTTGAGGGATTGAAAATGAAAATAAAACAAGCAGACCGTTTTCAGCAAAAGATGTTTAATAAGCTTTTCTTAACTTCCTCCATCACCATAATTGTAACCGTTATCATTTTAATTGTGACTATCTCAAACTATTATTCTGAAATCATTATTCAAAAGGAAGTGAATGTGAATACAAGAACGATAGAGCGGGTAGAGGACTATTTTTCTGCTAAAGATTCAGATGTTAATAAAGCAATAAGAGATATTTACGTTCAAGGTGATCTGATCGATGATATCTCTTTTGCTCTTCATAATGGCTACGGGAAATATTTAGAATATCGCCTTGACCGATTCTCGGAAGACCGTTCGTATTTTCCCAGTAATCTTGATACTTTTTTTAATGGCTTTTTTAGTCAGGATAGTGATATTAATGCAATCAGCTTGCGTTCATTGGAAAGTCAAGGAGTAGAATATTTGCTTATCAATAATTATCTTCGCTGGAACGAAAGTATAAAGGGCGCAGTTTCAACTAATAACAAGCAGGATTTAGGTTTTAGTAGCGCCGGCCTGCCGGCTGGGCGGAGATTAAAAAATACGATTACCAAAAAGGTTATCATTAATAACCCAGTCACACTGAAGAAAATTGGAGAAATCTCCATCTTTTATTCTACTGAACATTTAGATAAGATGGTCAAAAAAGATGAAGGCGCACCGGCCTCTTTCTTTTTACTAGACTCTGATGGGAAAATTGGATATGCACATGATGAGGGTGTGCCTCCCGCTATTGTCCAGCAATTTAAGCAAGAAACAAATGAAACAAAGATAAGTTATAAATCTAAGAAATTTTATATTAATACAGTTGCCAACAAGGGTGACTATACGTTTGTCAGTGTCATTACAGAGGAAGGATGGAAGAAATTATCGATTGTCAGGGGAACGATGTGGGTCGTCATTATCCTTCTTATTGTAGCTGCCATATTGATGTCCTATTCGTTTATGCAGAATTACTCACGCCGTATTAATAAGATTGTTTCGACGATTCGTCAAGTAGAAAAAGGGGACTTGGCTGCTCGTATTCCTGAAACGGAAGATGACGATGAGTTATCTAGGATTGCCTTTAATATTAACTCCATGCTGGACGAATTGAATAATTATATTGCGCAGTTTTATCTGCTTAATTTAAAGCAGCAGCAAGCAGAATTAAAGGCATTACAAGCCCAAATCAATCCGCATTTTTTATTCAATACACTAGAAGCAATCAGAATGGTAGCAGTCTTGGAGGGCTCTAAAACGTCGAGTAAAATGACCTTTCATTTATCAAAACTATTCCGCTATTCACTAGAATCAAAGGATATTGTGCCTTTATATACAGAGATTGAGTATGTAAAGCAGTATTTAACCTTAATGCAATTTAAACACCCAGATAAGTTGAGAGTTCAGTTTAATATATCAGATGAAGTAGATCAAACACCTGTGCAAAAATTAATCCTTCAGCCGATTATTGAAAATTATTTTATTCATGGCTTTAAAAAGGATCGTTCCGACAATATATTAACAATTAGTGCTGCTAAAGTTGGCTCCGACAAAATTGAAATAAGTATGGAGGATAATGGAAAGGGCATGTCTGAAGAAAAACTATCCCAAATTGTTGAACATATTAATTGTGAAGAGGGCGATGAAATGAAGTCGATTGGATTAAGAAATATTCATCAGCGTTTAAAGCTAAAATATGGGGACCAATATGGGCTCTCAGTTAATAGCAGTGCAACAATAGGAACAACTATTATTCTATCCATTCCCGTACAGGGGATTGACCATGTTTAAAGTGCTGTTGGCAGATGATGAACCAATCATCACTAAAGGACTGTCGGCGATATTGGATTGGGAAGATTACGGATTTGAAATTGTACATACAGCAGAAAGCGGCGAGGAAGCACTCTCTTATATCAAGCAAAATCCTATTGACATACTAATCTCAGATATATTAATGGGAGAAATGTCCGGACTTGATTTAATACAAGAGGTTAAAAGCATTCGATCTGATATTAAAAGTATTGTTTTAACAGGTTATCAAGAGTTTGATTATATTAAACGAGGGCTATTATTAGGAATTGAGAATTATTTAGTTAAACCTGTTGATGAAGAAGAATTGTTGAAAACGCTTCAATCGATTGGACAGAAACTAAAGATTTCAACGGCTGGCAGCAGGACAAAGGACTCTACTACGATGCTGGACAATGCGTTATGGGGCTTTTTGACTGGAGATATAAACCAGCATGATTGCTTGGAAAGATTGGCATTATACAACATCGAATTTAACAAGCAATATTACAATGTTTCTGTTTTAAATATTGAACATTATCAGCATTCAGAAGTTGTCAATTATGTCCGTCAGTATATTGAAACACAGTACTCGGCATTATGCTTGCAAAATCCTAGTCAAGAGATTGTCATTATTTTTGGCGGAGCGAGTGAAGAAGAGCTGATAAAGCAAAATCAGTGTTTAGTTACTGACCTGCAGAATATCCAAATAGGTACAGGCTTATTTTATTTGGCAATGGGTAAACCAGTTCAGATGATGGATGATTTAAATGAAAGTTTCATAATGGCAAGAGACTACAGCACCATGCAGTTATATTTAGAACCTAATGTGCTTATATCAGATAAACAGGCATTAGATCGTCAAGACGAGTTAAAACAACAGCAGGAATTCAAGGAAGGTATTGTAAAGCGGCTTATGAATGCGGAGGAAGAATCATTAGCTTTAGTTGATTTATTTTTTAAGAATTTAACAGAGAAAGATAATCTTATCTCGCCGCAAGTAGCGAAAAAATATACATTTGATTTAATTTCATATATCCATTATTCTGTGCGGCCGGATGATCTTTGCCTTTATACCGCTGTTGTGGAACGGATTGTCTATAGTTCGGATATTGGACAGATGAGGGATATAATGACTGAATATTGTTATGAACTAATTCTGACTGTTCATAATCATGTTCATTTGCGCAGTCCAATAGTGCAAAATGTCCTAACATTTATTCATGCTCACTTTGACCAAGGGCTGTCTTTAAAGACACTAGGGCAGCAGTTTCATGTTAATGCTATTTATTTAGGACAGTTATTTCAAAAGGAAGTAGGTGTCGTATTCTCAGAATATCTAAATCGTTACCGTCTGGAGAAAGCAAAAGAATTACTGAAAGCTACACATTTCAGGGCAGGCGATATTGGTAAAAAAGTAGGTTATTCTGATACGACTTATTTTTATAAGCAATTTAAGAAGATGGTTGGTACAACACCGAGTGAGTGGCGAAAAATATAAAAGTAAAGCGGTGATAATGATGAAAAATAAATATCTTTTTCCTGAAAAGTTTTGGTGGGGAAGTGCAGCATCCGGTCCGCAAACAGAAGGAGCAGCACTGATTGATGGAAGAAAAGAAAGTATTTGGGATTTTTGGTACAGCAATAAGCCTGAATGTTTTCATAATGGCGTCGGTCCAGAACATACATCGGATTTCTACCATCGGTTTAAAGATGATATCCATCTCATGAAAGAAACGGGTCATAATTCCTTTCGCACATCTATCCAATGGTCCCGGTTAATTCCAGATGGAACAGGGGAAGTCAATGAGAAAGCGGTTGAATTTTACAATCAAATCATTGATGAACTGCTTGCCCATAATATAGAGCCGTTTATCAATTTATATCACTTTGATATGCCGATGTGCATGCAGGAAAAAGGCGGCTGGGAGAGCCGAGACGTGATTGATGCCTATGTAAACTATGCTAATACCTGCTTCGAGTTATTTGGTGACCGGGTAAAGTATTGGTTTACATTCAACGAACCGATAGTTCCTGTTGAAGCTGGCTATTTATACGATTTGCATTATCCTAATATAACAGATTTCAAACGTGCTGCCGTTGTTGCGCATAATACAATTGTTGCTCATGCAAGGGCGGTCGAGGCATTTAGGAACTTGAACTTAGATGGCAAAATCGGAATCATCCTAAACTTAACTCCCTCTTATCCAAGAGGCGAGGATAAGGAGGATTTAGCAGCAGCCCATATTGCGGATGTATTTTTTAACCGCAGTTTTCTGGACCCGGTCACAAAGGGTGAGTATCCCCGTGAATTGATTAGTATTTTAAAAGAAAGAGATTTGCTTCCGGTTGTGGAGGCGGGAGACTTGGAAGTGATCCGTAATCATCCGATCGATCTATTAGGAGTAAACTACTATCAGCCTCGCCGTGTAAAAGCTAAAGAACAACAAGAGCCTGGGAATACTCCGTTTATGCCGGAACATCTATTTGATCCCTATATTATGCCTGGCCGGAAAATCAATCCTCACCGCGGCTGGGAGATTGCAGAGGAAGTTATCTATGACATTATGGTTGATATCCGGGACAATTATAGCAATATTCCTTTCTTTATTTCAGAGAATGGTATGGGGGTTGAGGGCGAGGAAAAGTTTCGCAATGCCGAAGGATATATTGAGGATGACTACAGAATCGAGTTTGTGAGGGAGCACTTGAAATGGGTACATAAAGGAATTCAAGAAGGAGCCAATTGCCTCGGATACCATATGTGGACATTCATGGATAACTGGTCATGGACAAATGCTTATAAAAACCGCTACGGCTTAGTCGAAGTAGATTTAAAGAACGGATTAAAACGAACCATTAAGAAATCGGGACGATGGTACAAGCTGCTGGCAGAGAACAACGGATTTTAAGAAGAGTGGAGAGTGAAAGTCTGATGAAAGCCTATATGGTATTTGATATTGGCGGCACCTTTATCAAGTACGCTGTTATGGATGAGTCTGCTAGAAAGCTAAGAAGCGGCAAGCTTGCAACACCTAAGGATGGAATAGATAATTTCTTGATGAAATTAAAAGAAATAGTCGAAGAAAATTCCGATGACTTTGGTCTTCAAGGAATTGCAGTAAGTTCACCAGGTGCTGTAAATGTAAAAACAGGTTTTATCGGCGGAGCGAGTGCAATTCCATATATACATGGGGTAAACATGATTGGCCTCATTGAAGAAAAGACTGGACTTCGGACGGCGATTGAAAATGACGCGAATTGCGCTGCCTTGGCAGAAGGCTGGTTAGGTGCAGCAAAAGCAGCAGATTACTATATTTGTATTGTGATAGGAACAGGAATTGGCGGCAGTATAGTCCTAAACCAATCTATTTTACGCGGGGCTTCCCTTCACGGCGGAGAGTTCGGCTGCATGATAATGGGTGCACCATTACAAAACCCGCTTCAAAACACATGGAGCCTTGTTGCTTCCACTAATGCACTAGTGAATGAAGTGAAAAGGAAAAAACAACTTGAGGAAGGTACGTTTAATGGAGAAGATGTATTCCGTTTAGCAGAAGAAGGCGATACGATTGCAGAAGAATGTCTTTCCGATTTTTATAAAAGGCTTGCAATCGGTATTTATAATTTACAATATGCACTAGATCCTGAGAAAATCCTGATTGGCGGTGGAATCAGCAGCCGGCCAGAAGTAATAGATGGAATAAACCGTGAATTAATTAGATTGCGAAATGATGTTTCTACGTTACAGATTGAAGTGGAAGCGTGTCAATTTGGAAATGATGCCAATTTAGTAGGGGCGTTGTTTCATTTTCTTCATTCTAAATATTGATAGAGAAAACGTGTCACTTAAAATAAGTGGTACGTTTTTTTATGAAAATAAAGTGTTCTTTATTTTAACCAATTAATCTATGCTTTTACCAATAGGATGGAAAGGATAGTCCTGATAAAATTATGTAAGGGTTTACATTCTAAGTTATGACATCAAGTGAAACTATTTCTCTTAAGGGGGGAGACTTTATCACTTATATGGATGAAATGTGTATTTTACAGCGTGTTTAAAACAAAAAGATTTCAATTCACTTCTATGTCGGCACATATATCAGGTACAAATAAGGGAGGGCAATGGATGTTTGGTCATTGGAGAAAACCGAAAAAATCACTAATCGTGCTAGTTTTAATGCTGTTTACCTTGCAGGTAAACTTATCTTCAGCATTGGCGGGGGATACTCTGCCGTTTACAGGTGACAGTGCAACCGGATTAAATCAGCCAGCCCAACACGGATATACAGCGAATGACATTTTAGAATGGCAGCCAGAAACAGATAAATATGCTGAAATGCTCAGGTCGAGAGTGCCATTACAAGAACGAAATCAAGCGTTTGCTGCCACACAGGCAAACCCAGACTTAAACGCAGAAACACAGATGTTCAATCTGGCTGGTGACTATGGAAATGCGTTCATGGACAGTACTTCATACACAAATAAGTTCGGCCAATATACGTTTCCATACTGGCAGTATGTAGATTATTATTCGTACTGGCATGGAACAGCGTCAGCAGATGTTCCAACGTCTTTATATAATCCGAGCCTACCGTGGTATGAAAGGTGGTTTGAATTTGGGGCGTTAAATATTCCAAATCCTGCTTATACGAATGCAGCCCATAAAAACGGGGTGAAATCTCTAGCTGTTATTTTCTTCTCAGATAATGACAGGGGACCGCAAACCTATACACAAATGTTCGTCAGAGATAAGGACGGAAACTTCCCTGTTGCTGAAAAGCTGTTAGAAATGGCTAAATACTATGGGTATGATGGCTATTTCTTTAACCAAGAAGAAGCAAGAGCAGGGGTAGCTGTAAAGGATATCCCTGTTTATAAAGAGTTTTTAAAGGCATTAAGAGAAAGCGGGTTATATGTCCAGTGGTACGATTCAGTTGATAATAATACTGGCAAAACGAAATATGAAAACGAATTTACTGCTGTTAATAGTCCCTTTCTAAAGGATACAAAATATGGCAATTTGGCAAACTCCATTTTCTTGAACTATCTTTGGAACAAACAAAAGATGGAAAAATCGAAAGCCCATGCTGAAAGTTTAGGATTAGATCCTTTAAAAACTGTATTTGCGGGTGTAGAAGCAGGAGGCGACAGGTTTAATAAACAACGGAATGATTTGCGAAATAATCTGGACAGTAACGGAAAGCCGTTGAATAGTATTGCCATGCTAGGGTCTGATTTTACACATCATGGTTTGGATGAAGATCTTGGCGGAGAAGATACAAA
>Ga0058696_1000478_pt1 | contig 16808 bp, 15 predicted proteins | sample AgamicMgSfrz_FD_55077 | JGI IMG/M metagenome (GOLD analysis project Ga0058696, IMG submission 55077) | Agave microbial communities from Guanajuato, Mexico - Mg.Sf.rz | ecosystem: Host-associated > Plants > Phyllosphere > Phylloplane/Leaf | place: Guanajuato, Mexico | collected 2012-05-30 | reverse complement strand
CGCGACCTCTTCTATTATGGCAATGAACTTTATGATAATTCCTATTACGTGGAAGCCATTCCTGTTTATAAGGATTTTATTAAGACTGAAAATCATTGGCTAGAGGATGAAAGAACAGCTTATCGTAAATTATCTGATTGTCACTCAGAAATGGGAGATGTAGACAATGCAATCCATTACATCTTAAAAACATTCCAATGTGGCTCTCCCCGTTCTGAAGACTGTTGTCGACTCGGATTTCTTTTCATGCAAAAGAATGAACCGAGAACGGCACTTCATTGGTTTCAGTATGCGACAATTCTTCCTGAAATAGATGATGGCAGTATCATAAACCATGGCTGTTCTACATGGATTCCTCATTTGCAGTTGTGCGTNTGTCATTCGATGCTGGGTAATAGCCATAAAGCCTACCAGCATATTGTTATCGCTTATAAATTCAANCCTACCAACAAATTAATCCTAGAAAACAAATATTTGTTGGAAGCGCATATTTAAAAAACTCCCCGCTATTAATTGGAGGAGTTTTTTTCCAGTCACTTATGATTTTATATTATATACATGATAAAAGTACTCAGGCATTGTCAAAAACTGATANCCTTTTTNTCTTAACTTTTCAATTATCCTAGGCAATGCCTGCACAGTTCTTTCCCTAGGACCTCCCCCATCATGCATGAGGATGATTTTATATTCCTTTTCGCCTCTGATTCCATCCATTACACGATTTTCTATTTGGTCTTCCTGTGATAAATCCCAATCATTTGTATCGATATCCCATAACACCGGTATTATACCAAGTTCATGTAATATCTGGTATGTCTCCTCATTAATTGCTCCATAGGGAGGTCGGAAGAACTTTATATCATGAACAGCAGATTTCTTGAGCTCCAAATTAAGTGTATGAATTTCCTCCAGCAATACATCTCTTGATATTTGTGTAATATCTGGATGGTTCATGGTATGGTTTGCCACCGAATGCCCATCCTCCACTATTGCTTGAAGAATTCCGGGATATTTGTCTAGACTTTCACCTAGGATAAAAAAAGTTGCTTTTACTTGAAGGGTTTTAAGGATTTTAAGAATCTCCAGTGTATAGGGTGATGGTCCATCATCAAATGTTAAAGCGATAAAGCGTTTAGAGTCATTTCTCAAAATTATCCCCTTTCTTTTGCAATAAGAGTTTTATTTATTTATAAAATATGCCAATGTTTTTCTATTTGTACCATATTTAAAATTATTTCATTCAAGCCGTTTCATGTTTGTCCATCTTTTCATATATTATTAAAAATTGCTGGTGGTGACTCCTTTTGAGAATACTCTTTATTGATAGTAATGAACTTTTAATGTTTGGGTTAGCAGCCGGGTTTAAGGATGCGGGTCATGAGGTTTTGGTTTCAGGAAAAATAGACGAAAAGACAATTCCTAATCTAATTGCGAGCTTCCGGCCTCACCTTATTTTTACCGAGGGATGGTCTGAAGAAAATGATAGTCCGTGGAAACAGAAATTAATAAGTTCACAAATAAAGGCTTCNGGTATCCCCCATATATATTGGGCTGTAGAGGATCCNCATTTTACACTTNACTTTACCCTTCCTCTGATTGCCAGAATGAAGCCAGACTTTGTTTTCACATTAAGTACANGTTTAGTGGATTTCTATAAAAAGTTAAAAATACCTGCAGCTCATCTTGATTTCGGCTTTGAGCCTAGCATTCATTATCCGGTTTCTAATGCTCAAAATAAATATGATATTGTAGTAGTAGCAAACGCTTACCCTCATATTCTTACAGAATCTCCTGAGCATTATCGGAATAAATCCCTTCAAATGCTGATAAAGCCATTGATAGAAGAAGGAATCCGTATTGACTTTTGGGGAGCAGATTGGGATAAGATGGGCAATGTACTCGGCGTAAATATCCCAAGTGATTGGATACACGGTTATTTGCCATACAGAGATGCTTATAAAGTATACAATAGCGCAAAAATAATTATCGGCCCGCAAAATTACAAATCACAGGTGACACAACGTACCTATGAGATATTAGGTTCGGGAGGTTTCTTACTCACTTCTGACACTCCAGGTGTTAGAGATTTATTCACTCCAGGAAAAGATTTAGTTGTATCTAATAATAAGCAACAAACCCTTAGCTTAGTCGATTATTATTTNAACCATCCACAAGAAAGAACCAAAATCAAAACACAAGGACATAATACTGTGTCTGATCACTCCTATGTAAAAAGAGCTAAACAGGCTATCCAAACACTTATTAACGAAGGCATTATTAAATAATTCAGGGTGCCTTAGAAATAACATGTTATTAATGAATATTTCAGAAGGTATTTTATAGTTTCCAACACATGTAACCTGCATGCTCTTTGAAATTCTGGATCAACAGCTCGAATGGTTCAGTCTCATTACTTTATAGCCAAATTCCAGTATCCTCAGTAAATATATGTATCACATACGTTAGGATATCCATTTTATTTTTTAGGAATGAAATCCTCAGATGTTAAATAGCATTAAAGCAGGAGGTGTTTCCATTGCTAAAAATCTTTAAAAAANGGTGGATACTCTTTGATCAAGCGGTCAGCCCTTATAAACCATATGTAACGGTTGATTATGGCGTCACTTCCGTTTCACCTAGAGATATCATTGGCTTAAGCCACACACCTAAAGAAATAAAAAATGACGAAAAAATGATTGAACTACGTAAATCAGTTGAAACACAAGGCTGGGATGATGACGAATTGATAGCTGATTTACATTTAGTTCGCCTGCCTAANGGTAAGTACACAGCAATTGGTGANGGAAATCATCTGTCATACCTTTCTGATCAATTAGATATCCCGAGAGTAAATGCTTTTGTTTCNATCCTTATTCCTGAGGAGTATATACCAGAAAACATAAAAGCAGAGATGGCCGAATACTCCACTAAGGAATATTTATTTGAGAAAAGAGCTTCAACATTGCTTTCATTAGCAAAATTTCTTAATTTACTCCCTAAGACAGGGAAAGATTAATTTCTACTATTCATTGTATATTTCCCCTCTTAAGTTCACTAATTTTCCCTCTTACCATTCCCAATCAAACACGTTAAAAAACAGAGCACCAAGGTGCTCTGTTCCTAAAAGTAATGGCATTGTTGCAAGTTAATTTAATAATTTAAATTCGCTTTGCACTATAGTATGCTGATTTCCAGTAGCTATTATTTAAGCTCGTAATAGTAACACCTTTAGTGGAGTCTGCATGAATGAATTTATTGTCGCCTATGTATATACCTACATGGGATGCGCCTTTTTTATATGTTTCGAAAAACACCATGTCTCCCTTTTTCAATTTGCTTTTAGAGACTTTTTGGCCTTTTTTATAAAGCTCTGTAGTTGTTCTAGGCAAGCTTTTACCTGCCTTTTTATAGGCATAGTTGACAAAACCTGAGCAATCAAACCCTGCTTTTGTTGTTCCGCCCCATTTATATTTTGTCCCAACGACCTTTTTGCCTTCTTTAACCGCTTTATCTTTATATGAAGTAGAAGATGCAGCTTCTACCTTTCCTGAATCGATAGGTGAAGGAGCTAATACTCCTGCGAATAAACTTAAACTTGCCAATCCTGCGATAATGGCCTTTTTCATATGATGGTAACCTCCAAAATTTATGTGTTTTCCATTGGCTATGTATCTCGACGTTTTAACTATCTCAGTATATCAATATTTTCAGAAAAATATAGTTANTTCTCATTACACTTATATTAAAAAATATTACTAGTATTACAGAAAATGCTAGATTTTGAAAAAATAGAGGAATATTAAGGAAAGAATTATCTTTTAGGAGATTAAATAAAAAAAACCGCCAAAATTGGCGGCAAAAAAAAACTATACTAGGGTAGCTTATTTACGATTATTTAATCCTTCAAACTCATCCATCTTTCCACAAATCTCTGTTTGTGTGGTTTTAACGACTTCCTGTGAATTTTTCGTTACATCACTTACTCTAGTTACTTCTTTTGAAATGTTTTCAATGTTATTATTTATTTTTTTAATAGCTTCTTCTACACTACCGGCTAATTTTCGTACTTCCTTCGCAACAACATTAAAGCCTCGTCCATGCTCACCAGCACGGGCAGCCTCGATTCCTGCATTAAGCGCCAGAATATTTGTTTGTAAGGAAATATTTTGAATGGATTTAGACAGATGTCTGATTAATTCAGTTTGTTCCTCTAATGAATGAATCGCAATCATATTTTCCTTTGCTGTTTCTGTGACGATTTCTCCTAAATCAAATGATAGATTCTTTAATAATGAAACAAGCTCTAATGTTTGATTTTCACGTTCTGTAATATCTGTTGCTATCTTAAGAACATTTGTCACTTCACCTTCGTCTGATAAGACAGGAATGTATGTTGCTTCAAGCCATAATAAGTTGCCTTGCTTACAAACACGTTGGATTTTCTCCTGAAACTTTAGGCCCTTTCTTAAATTAGTCCAAAGCTCTTCATATTCCTTGCTAGCTTGTAATTCCTCCGTACAGAATTGCTTATGCATCATATCCTTTAATACATGAACATTATAACCAAGTGTTTTCGCAAAATTTTCATTTGCCCAAATGACCCTACCGTTCAAATCAAATTCAACAATAGCCAAATTCGACTCTAATGCAGCTAAAACAGCATTTCCTTCTAATACTTGAGTACTTATGTTAATTCCAGCAGTTGTGTTCAAGTTTCTTCTTCCTTTTTTTCATATATTAGGATACTCTATATATCCTTAAATATCTCTATTACTAACAACGACGACCAATTCACAGTTAAGCTGATAATATATACATTTATATTAAATTTCTAACTCATAAATATNCCTTTGGTAACCAAGCCATCAAAGCAAAAGCCCAGACCTGCAGTTTTTTAGTCCCTACCCTTCGATAGGTTTGCCTTTTTNATGAATTACTTTTCTATTATCCTGTATATACTTTATAACGGCTGAAAAAGCAGGATTTTTAGTAGGAAAATATGACTAAATTTTAGTTTGTTAAAGGATGAAAATATAAGTAGATAGAAATCTTAGAATAAAGGGGAACATTCACAAACAATCCTAAACTTTTTTTAATAAAATTAGATTAATAGGAAGAATTTGAAGCTGAGGAGTATAATGAATAATCCTATAACGAATAAAATCGGGGCTGTTTTTATTCGTTATAGGATTATTGAGCGGGCAAGAAATTGGAAGCAGCATTTGATTTCATTAAACAACAACAAATCGATATTGTTACCCCAATACAGCATGGACATTATTTTCATTTTAAAGATGGAAATGCACTTATGGATTGTAAGTGTTGATTTCTTCAATTCAAGTATTAACAGCTATTAATTAACAAATGAGTGTTAAATAAAAATGCCAAAGACTTCAAACCTTTGGCATTTTTATTTTATGTTTTTTATATGGGCAGTGCTTACTAAGAATTAGCACAGCAATACATTCAACTTTATCAACAGATATAATAAGTACCAACGTATATAAATTCCAATCCCATTCATTGATAACACAGCTTTTATTGTTTTTCTTTCATAATCATTCCATAATTTTATTAAGTAGTAGTCAACTTAGCATACACAATGAAAAAGAATGTCATCTCTCCGACGATAACAATTGAAGGTACTGGGACTAGTAAATTAAAGATAAAAAATACTCCGAGAATCCCTAAAAATATTCCCAAATGATATATTTTCAAGCGATGNTGCACATGTCTGTATTGATGGAATACAAACGTNGTTGCGAAAAAATAAAGTAGTACGGAACCGAAAATAAAGAACAAGCTGAAGAAATATTCTACTTCATGTAAAACCAAAAGTCTGATTGATGCTGCTACGGCACTTAATGACATTAAGATAAAGAGATGNCCATAGATGATTGTTTGCCCAGCGGTTTGGATTGATTTATCTACTTTCTTCTCCACGTTATCGAAGTATTGCCACCACATTGCGATAATCAGTACAAACGATATGACTGCAAAGCCTATCGAGTGCCAATCTCCTTGGGTAGGCTGAATAACTGCCAGTGTACTGACAAGAGATTCACCAAAAAGGATAATCGTAAATAAGCCAAATCGCTCCAGCAAATGGGCGGTATTAGTTGGGACTTTAACTAAGTATTTTCGACCAAGCATTGGCACGATAATATCAATCATAATACCTAAATATAGAATAAAATAGCGAATCCACGAATCGAAGAACAGTGAAAATAAGGAGATAATAATTCCTATCCAAAAATACTTTCCTAAGTACCGTGCTGCTTCCTTTCGCGCTCCCTCTTCAATGCGCTGGACAACAAGGTACTGAATAGCAGTTACTGTTCTTAAGCCAATATAACCTATTAAAAAGGTAAGATAATATGGATCAAAATCGACATTTAAACTGGAGGTCATTACTAATGCAAAAAACATTTGCAGAATTAAAAACAGACGTTGATGAAACAAATCCTGTCCAAAGCGGTTAACAAACATAGTTTGTCCTACCCATGCCCACCAGATTGGAACAAAAATCAATACAAATTTAAATAAATATTCGGTATGAATGTGTCCGTCTTCTACATGTATCAATACATGTGTGGCAACTGCGACGGACGCCACAAATAATAAATCATAAAAAAGCTCTAACCAAGTTACTTTCTTTTCAAACACTTTTGTATTCCTCCCATTTCCCCTCTAATTATTTATCTCTTTTGACTTAATATTCAGAACACTCTATTGACAGCAAATAGTGAAAAATCTCGAAATAAAGGTATTGATTTTAGGTTTGGATAAAAATATCTTTGATTACCCCCTCCCTTTATCTCTATGATTTCATTGTTGTAAAGAATGCCTAACATAACATATTTTAACAGAATAAATACGTTATAAATAGTAAAAAAAACAAAGCTGCCAATCGGCAGCTTTGTTTAAAGTCTGGAAACAGCTAATCAATCATTGCTTGAAACTTTTGGATCACTTCATCTGTAAGAATGCCTTTTTCATTAAAATCACTGATAAATACAGCAAGCAGCATTTCATTTTCTTCTGAAATCTCTGTCTGAAGTAATACGTTGTTAATCAAGTCGACATGATTCATAGGATTGGCAAACAATGTATTCCATGCACGCACCTGCAATTCCAAATCAGAGCCTAAAATGGCGGATTCTATTTCTTCTTGAGGTAAAGGTTCATTATTTTGAGCATATGGATCTTCGTACGTTTCAGAAAAATAAAGTTGATTGGATGATATTCCTCCATGTTGTATTCATAACGACTGTTCCCGACTGAAATAATTATTTTGTCCTCTTCTAAGGACATTTTGCCATTTTCTAAAATGACTTTATTGGAATCAAACTTTATCGGACAGCTAACATCAGGGGTTATTAGCCAATAATTATGGTCAGGATTTAGCTGCTGCATATAATCTTCAAAGGATAATTCTTCCGCCATCTCTTCATTATAATATATAGTGTAAAAAGCCGGTCGGTAATAGCAAGAGGCTTCTATACCCTCCATGCTTATGGTCCATTCTGATTCCGGTGCATCGAATAACACACGAAGAGCATAGCCATCCTTTATTCTCACTAGCTCATCATATATCATATACTGCCCTGTTTGCAGCGGCATGTCTGCAATTTCGGTTAATACATTCTGAAAGACTAAGTGTACATATGACTTATTATAAAAGCCGCTTTCTGTATTAATAAAAAGATGAAGGTTTTCCCCCTCTCTTTCCACACGCTCTATAATCGCGTCATGAAATCCTTCTGTCAGAACAGCTTGAGCTGTTGGCGGTAAGTTCGCTGCAGCCTTCTCTGATTGATCATAGGCAGCCTCTAATAGCTTTTCAAAAATTTCTTCCTGCTTTCTAACCCACTGTAAATAATCGTTACGCACATCCTTAGGGAGGACCGGCTGATTCAACGTACCATTTTCTAAAAATGGGATAAAGCGGCTTGGCAAAACTTGCAGTAATTCCGCTTTTGCTTCCTCTAGTTCAGCTTTAAGAGTTGTATGTATATCTTCTCCTTCTTCTTTTGCTTCCCTTAACGTTATCTCCCAATCCTCATCTGTTTCATGTATCGGCAGGGCTGTACATGTCGAAAAAGCCTTTTTTGCATCAATTGAAATATTCCACATATTATGACCTCGTTTTTAATTAATGGGATTGCCGCAAAATACTATACATTCTACGGTCATATAAGGATAAAGTTTCTAGTATTCGGAAATTTTACATAAATTATTGTTTATCCACTTAAGTTAACTATAAAATAATTATGTAAACTTTCAATATCTATCACCCCAATAATCGTAACATTGGGGTGATAGATCACTTTGTCAGTCGTAATTCTCGTTTACTTTCATTCTTAAACTTAGGCTTTTTTAAGACACTTTTACTGTCCTGGCTGCTTTCTGCTGAAGCCCTTTATTTCATTCGTTTCCCATATCAAACGTGTTTCTTTCTCTCCGTCACTTAAGTAATAGACATTGTTGTTGATTATATTGCCGTTGCTTTGTTTAAAAGGGTTGCTGATAAGAAGCTTAGAGCTTCCTGCTACCATTGTATTTTTTTCCATTTTATTTTGCTTTATTTTGTATTGGATGAGCAGCTGTCCACCATCCAAAATTTAGTGACATTTTTATATGACACTCCTCCATGTTATACATTTCAGTTATTCTCCCGAATTTTTCATATTGCACCTAATTAAACTGAACTCACAAAAAAACGGCGCCATAAGCTGCTTAAGCTTATAACGCCTGTAAATTAGTTTAGTTCCCCATTATCAATTATTCCGTTATCATCTATATAAACTGTTGGCTTCGTGACAACTCCATCAATATGTACACCTGCAGCTATTGTTCCTCCGAATGTATTGTTACTGCCAAACGCTACATGGATGGTGCCATACACCTTTTCATCCTCAAGAACAACTCCTGTAATTCTGGCTTTATCATTTGTACCAATTCCAAATTCACATAGCAGTTTGCCATCTTCTTCCCCTAAAATGGCGAGGAGCTTTTCACTTTGTTCTCCCTCGGCCTTTATAATTCGACCATTTTCAATTGTCAGCAGGACAGGTGAGTCTAATCGGCCAATTCCTGCAATGGAGCCATCAATTAAAATTTGGCCAGCTGCACTTCCTTCTATTGGTGCAATATACGCTTCTCCTGATGGCAGATTACCTGATTCACCACTGTTTACATACATCCCAGTACTCGGAATCCCTTCGCGACCGTTTATGGAAAAGGAAAGGACATATCCGCCCTTTTCTATTTTGATACTATTCCCTTTTGACAATATGTCTGTATACTTTTCTGTTAGTGCTTTTACTTTTACATAATCTGCAGCGATTGCACCCTCCAAAAACATGTCTTCTGTTATACCTGGCATTGTTGCAAGTCGTGCTCCTGCAGCTGCTGCATTTTTTCTTGCCTGTGTATGTGTCAAGGAATGCTGGGTCACACACACTACAACATCCGACCTGCTCATAGCTAGAGCAATCGGGGCTGGCGGTTCCTGTCCAGACTTGTCCCTTTCTTTCATCACAACAAGCATAGCTTCTGCACCGAGTAATTTACCAGCTTCATATAAGGATTCAGCTAATTCCTTTTTTACATCATCAGCCACGACAAGGAAGCTTTCTCCCTTTCGTAAACCAAGACAGTTCACTAATACATTTTTACTGATTTCTACTAATCTTTCGCTCATTGTAATCCTCCTATTAAACAAGTTCTGCAACTAGCTTTGCCATAATCGCATTAGACAATATAACTGGTAATCCAGTTGTATTTGCGACAATATCCCGTGCTTGCTCTGTATATCCCATACAATCGAGCAGGATAACGTCTACATTGTCTTTTAATTCATTGGCAGCATGCACAAAGCTCTCTGTATCGCCTTCATATGGAGAAGCAACAGCAAAAGATGGATTCAATCCATATAGTGAGTATTTCGGCTTTAAGTTCGTCTTTTGTTCTGGCAATGGAACAATTACGCCAAAACGTCTATGACCTACTAATGCTTTTGCTGTCGGCGGGATTATGTGATCTGGTTCAATTAAATAAGCGCTTTGTGTAGTGAGACCAGGAAACACTCCTGTGCAAAGCAACAGAATACTTTTAATCCCCTTGTTCTCTAAATAGTTAATTTTCTGCTGCAATATCGGCTTGATTTTCTCTCTTGACATGACAACAGATTCACCTGTTGTTAGTCTTGAGGTCAAAACATAATCATTTTCTTCCGGAAACAAGTTTTGCTCAATATATTCCTTTGTCATGCCATCCAGTACGCCAGCTTGAAGGAGTTCTGCTCGTCCATATAAATATTTCTCAAGAATTGGAGCAACATCCACACGTGGAGCTTGTCCTATCGTTATCATCCCAAGTCGTTCCATCATAACCCTCCATCTAAAGAAAAAGAAGAGGAATTTCCTCTTCCTCCTCCATTATTGTTGTGACGCCTTTTCACCCATTGTTTGCAGCTTTTTCATTGAACCATAAAGCTCTGTTATTTGGCTAAATTCAGCATCACTATAAAACTGACACGTTCCATTTGTTGCTTCCTTAGCTGTTTCCACAGCGAAGCGAACAGCATCTGCAATATCTGTTTCATGACTTGCTCCTGTTCCACAACCAGGAACAACCGATTGTGCTGTAATAGCTACCCCAACTACTGGTGCATCTGTCGCAACAGCTGGCTGAAGGATAGAGTTAATATGATAGAGTCCATTGCCGTATGGAGTTATATCCTGAACTGTAATCGGGAAGGTAACTGCAAATTGTCCTGTCGTCATTTCCATGATGCGCAGTAAGTCTTCGCTTACTCGCAGTATATATCCCTCTTTTACTGTTGGAGATATGGCAATGCCTTTATGGTTAATAACTCGGTTTCCTTTTGTCGTATCAATGGATAGAATGGCATCCATCTCAGAAGTTACTTCATGCTTATTCATTGTTAAAATATCGACAGGTGAATCCATAAAATCAACTGGCTCATGCGGGCGAGTTGGCGCATCAGGACAAATATGTGTTGTAATAATAACATCTCCTTGAAGATGATCTCCCTTCACTTGCATGTCTGCCAGCTTTAAAGCAGAAGCGATTGCTGCAATTGCACCNTCTGCATCTGATACTAACCCAATTCGGCTTGGGCGTGCCCCAATGCCGCCAAGTCTTCCAATAATCCCAAACGTTGGAACAGTGCCACCGTTTGTTTTCCCATTTGTCCCAGGCACGAGGATTTTTATGAAGTCTGTGCTGCCTTTTTCGCCAGTAACAGTTGTAACCGTTACCTCGACATTTGAAAATTTAGAGAATAATTCCTTTACAATTTCTCCTGTTACATATGCACTATCCAATGTTTCCAGTGCAAGCAATGTTTGTTTAAGTACCATTTTTATTTTCCCCTTTCAAACTTTATTAATAGATATATGGAATAATAGATTTATGAATAATCCCCTCAATCGGCTTCATTAATTTTTCGTTGCTCATCGTTGTACTTAAAATTAATTTTTCCTTTGGAACGGAAATAACCGTTATGTTNTGGCCTTTTTCGATTGCTGCCGAAACAATTGGTTTTGCTGTTTTAGCATCCAAAGTCATAATTAAATCAGGGAATGTGCCAAAACGATCACCGTTTTTTTCAATTGTCATATATTCATTCCAAAAGGTTAATTCATATGAGTTATTTATTGTTATTGTTCCAATATCAAAACCGCCAGTCGTTTCCAGCACAAAGTCTGTGACAGTACCTTCAGCAACAACCTTGCCGCCAAGTTTGTTCACGACTGCTGCGATTGCTGCTTCCCCTTTGTTACTTAGCAGTGCTTCACCTACCGCTACCGCCTGCTGAATAGCTCCTGCAGCGCCATTTTGCTTGGCATATGCAACAGTTACCGGATTTCTCGCAACAGCCAAAAGTCCGCCAGCTTCAATGGAGGCTTTTCGAACGACTGTAGATACCTTGTCAAGCGAGCCTGCGAGGCTTAATTCCATATAATCTGGACCCTTGCCGCCAACTGCAGCTTGATAGGAAATATAGTCTGATTGTTCTGATAAATTCATTGAGCCCATTGATCCAGTTGGATGTGCGCGACCGTTGCAGGGAATATCAACTACCGGGATTCCTGTAACAGCTGATTGAAACCAGCCGTTAACAGTCGTGCCTGCTCCATTTTCATTTGTGATGATGCCTTTTATGTTTTTTCCAACCCTTTGAGTCAGGATTTCTAATGCTTTGGCATAATGGATTGGTTTTACATACTTATCCTTTGCTGCAGGTGCTCCAACAAGTGAGACTGTTACAAGTAAATCCTCATCTTTAAGACTATCTATCGTTATCAGCTCTGGCTGGCCAACCTCAAAGGCAAGCTTTCCAATTTGCAGACCGTCTTCAATCCAGCCACCACCGCCGCCGCCAAGAATAGCTCCACCGTATACGGCATATTCGACCGTTTTTTCATCAATGATTATTTTTGACAATGTACTCACCTCATTTTCCTAACTTAAATACTGAACTGAAGAAGCTGTAAATCGCGTCACCTGCGATAAACCCTGCTGCAAGAATACTCATAGATGCATCCGCTTCTTGTCCTTTTGCTTTTCTCCAAATAACGCGGATAATAATCCCTGCTAATACAGCAAAGCCTGCATATGGTGTTGTGATAAGTAAGCCTGTCGCAAATAAAATTCCTAATTGTCTGCTGGGACCACCAATTAATTGCAGGATAGCTCCTGGAATTGCCCATATTAATANTTGTTTNGCTACTTCCAGTGATGTGCCTGCTTGGATTGTAGAAACATATACAGCATCAACTGGCGGCACTAGATTTTGTGCGAAATAACCTTTATAAGTGAAAACAACTGTTAGAAGAGCAATCCCAAAGGCTATCATTGCCGTAATATATTGCTGCTCTCTGCCTTTCTTTTCATACTCTCTGTCCTTGCCATGCCCTCTTAAAATATGGCCTGCTTTAAAGTCATAACCCATATCAGCAAATGCTGGACCTGTCGCTGCACTGAATCCTGCAAGTAATGCAAGTGCAACTGGCGGGAAGCCGATCATCATTCCAATTAGTAAGGTAATAAAGGCAACAGCAAACGCTGGGAACCAACCAGAATGCATTGCTGCAATTCCTACGATTAATTCATGAACAAATGCTGCAAAGGCTGCAAAAAATAAGAAGCCGATAAACATGCCTGGTGACATGTCTGTCACAATCCCTCCTGTGATTGCAATAATTAGAGCTACAACAACATATGCTAAAAACCCTAAGCCTAACGCCCTTTTCGCTTCCTTTATCGGACGAGTATATTGTGAATCATCTGATAATTCTATCGATGCTGCTACTTCTGGATTACTAGATTTCTTTGATGGCTTGTCTTTCGAAAAGATCAGGATAGATACCTGTACTAATGCTACTAAGCCTGCACCAATCATAAGGCCATGTGGAATATATAATGCATTGACATCAACACCAAAGAAGGGAACGGAATATTGGCGGAACAACAAACCGATACCGAACATTGTTAGTGCCCAAATATTACCGATAAATGCTACACCGAAAGCCGACATTGGAATATGAAGGAATGCACCTATTATTCCAATTCCTGTACCTACACCTAGAAGCCCAGCTCTTTTTCCACCTTTATCACCAGCAAGAATTGCTTCCGCAGTCGCTGCTCCAGGTGCCCATGTACCTTTTGCTGGGAAAAGCTTGGAATCGAATAGTTTATATAGCACAGCTGCATCAACAAACATTGCTAAGGCCGCACCAATAAGCATTGGAATAATTAACTCTGTATTACCCATCAAAAACGGTATACCAATTGGGATTAGCAAGCTGTTGGCTGCACCAAAGGTTGCTGACGAGATGGAAGTTTGCACTAAATTTTGACGATGAATTGACTTATATTTTTTAAAGATTGTAATCGGAATTCTAGCAATAAGCATGGCAATAAGGGCACCAATGATAGATGTGTTTGGAGTTACTCCAAGTGTTGTAATTATTTGCATACCAATGATGGCACCAAAAATAGCTGTAACAGATGTTAAAATAAGTGCAACTGGTTCAAAAATTCGTGGATGTTTTGGTTCATTATGATTGTTTTTCACTTAAATCCTCCTAAGTTACCGAAAATGTTCTTTCTATTACGTTGTTAAGGCACAATCTAAATTACAAGAATCCTGCTTGAGATGAAACAGATGGAACTGACTTTTTCAATAAATAAGAGGCAAACAAGCCTTCTGCTTCAACTGCATCAATCACTGGAATATTTAAGCTTTCTCTCAATTCTGCTGCAAGTCCGATTGTCGAAAAGCCTGTACATGCAAATACAATAGCTTCAGCACCGAGACTTATAAGATGCTCTGCTGCTTCAATTCCACTTTGTTTTCCTTGAGGTGTTAATAAATCCGTAGTATTTGTCACGCCATCAGGTCTTTTATAACCAACAAGCAACGAACTCAGTAAATCTTCCACTACTGCAGGAGCATTATNAGTAATGCCCATTACCCCAACTGGTTTACCTATAGATAAAGCGGTAAGTGCAGCAGCACTTCCTGCTCCGATTACTGGAATTGATACTGCTTTTCGAAGCTNNTCAATAGCTGGGTCTGCTGCACAGCTAATTACCAGCACCTTTGAGCCTTCCCTTTCTAGCTCTTTGCCCAATTCCACAATTTTGGGGATTGCATGTGCTTCTGTTTCTTCATTAAATATTCCAAGGGGTTGATCTTGTATACATTTGCTTACTGTAGGTATATTACTAGTACTTGTGATTACCTTTCCGTGTTGATTTAATATCTCTTTATTATCAGTCGTAAATACACGAATAACTCCTATCATGACAATCACCTCTTCATCTTGTTCTATTAATTGATTGAATATAAAGAATTATTATAATTTTAAGTATTTAATCAACCTTTTACAATGTTCCCAAAAACCAAAAATAAATAAAGCTCGTTGTGCTCTGAGCACAACGAGCTTTTTCAATTTGGATTTTTAAACAAATAATAAAAAATGCATAAATAGTAAACAAATTTCTCTCGAAAGCTTGCTATTTTAATGTTTGCGACCTTTTCTATCTTATCCATCCGGTATTTAACAGAATTGCGATGGATATACAAAAGGTTTGCAGTTTCCACTAAACTTCCATCTGTTGTCAAATAATAGAATAAAGTTTTAACTAGATCTGTATTATTTTCCTTATCATATTGACAAAGCTTGCCAATCTTCATTTCTACTACTTCATCCATATTTACATAATCAGAGGCATCAAGCAATAAATTAAATACTTCCATTTCTTCATATGTGAAGAGATGCTGTGTTAAATCTAAGCTGGAACCAAGTAGTATAGCTTTACGAGCTTGAATGAAGCTGTGCTGTACCTCCCATAGGGCTGCTTCTGTTCCAACACCAATCCTTATCTCTTTAAATTCAGTAAGAATCGGAGTAAATAATTCCTTCCACTTTTCCACAGTCCCATCTTTCGCTTGAAAAGAAAACAACAGCACTATTCTGTTTGCTTGCAAATGAATATGCATGCACGACTTTTTAAAATACAAGGCAAAATGCCGCTTTATCTCAGTCTCCATTTTCTGAAATAAAGCATGATTTTCTTCCATTTCTGTTTTATTTTCCAAAACCATAATTCTCCACGAGATATCAGGGTTCAAGCCTAGTTGCCTTCCTTTGTTCATTACTTCTTGCTTGGTAAGCGGCAGTCCGGTTAACAGCTCCTCAATAAAACTGCCTCTGAGCTTTCTTTCTGTGTCAATCGCTGTTTTTCTTCGCATTAGTTCTAATGCAAATACTAATCTAGCCTGTTCAACACATACCATATCTAAGTCGTCAAGATTGTCTCTTTCAATATAAAGCTTCCCGACAATTTGTTTATCCACGGTAATTTCCCAGCACCTTATGTCAGCGAAAGCAGGGTTACTCTCTTCTTGCGGGGCAGACACAATCGTATTCCCTTTTCTGTCTAGCAGCCATATCGGCGATTTTAATAGTCCGGACACATTATCTGCTACAGTTTGTATCCCGCTGTTTTCTAGTACTAACGTTGTTAGTTTCTTGTATAATTCTTCTGACCTTCTCAGCAAGTAGGTTTGTTTATCAATTAACAGCTCCATAACAGCATTCGTAATATCAATATATGGTATCTCTGTTGGAAGCTCAATGATTGGCAGGTTGGAATCATTGCTTATCTGCAGCATCTCCTCTGGCAAATCCTGCAAATATCTTTCTCGTTTTATCGCTAATGCAGCAGCATCCGCTTGAGCTAAATGCTGCACTAAGTTTGATAGCAGCTTAGTATCGTGACGTATAGCATAAGCAGTAGTCAGCAAGAGNTCTCCCTCTCTTAACCAACCCTTTATATCAGGCACTTCCATAATGTCGAGATAACGAACCATTCTGTTTAAGCCCTTTTCACCGCTTATTACCTTCGCATCCTTTAAGACCGGCAGACGAAGCAACTCATTGATTGTTATTCCTACTGAGTTCATATATGTCACCTATTCTATTTATTGAATTTTAGAAATATTATAGCAGAAAACTATGTTTTATGTATAACCGGGTAAGTAATATATTCACTTCATTAATAGAGAGTATGGCTTGTAATTTGAGTCCGTTTCATTGCGCTGCACCCACTCGCTTTCCGCGGGGAGGAAGATGAGTCTCCTCGTCTTCGCCTGCGGGGTCTCAGCCTTTCCTCTATTTCCCGCAGGAGTCGAGTGGCCTCCGCTCCATTCCACTAATATTTCCTGAATATTGTATCAAAACAAAAAACAGCAAAATAAAAAAGAA
>Ga0058696_1000477_pt1 | contig 16831 bp, 17 predicted proteins | sample AgamicMgSfrz_FD_55077 | JGI IMG/M metagenome (GOLD analysis project Ga0058696, IMG submission 55077) | Agave microbial communities from Guanajuato, Mexico - Mg.Sf.rz | ecosystem: Host-associated > Plants > Phyllosphere > Phylloplane/Leaf | place: Guanajuato, Mexico | collected 2012-05-30 | reverse complement strand
CCATTCACATAGCCTCCAGTTATAGGCATAATAAAATAAATATGATAATATCAGTGTCTTACCTTTATTTTACATAGAATATCTTACTTATGATACGGTTCACCAGATCAAAATAAGAAAATTGTACATTTAAACATAGTTCGGGCATATTTTGAAACGTATACTGTATGTTAAGGCTATAAATTTATGTTATTTTAAATACTATATGCTTGAGTTTATCGGGTTAATAATTTTATACATTTTGATAGTAGTTACAATAAAATGTATTTACTTTTAAAACAGCTTGTAATACTTCTTCTGGATCATCTTTTTCAAGCATCTGTGTAATTGATAAGTAATATTGCTTATCATTCAATTGGTTTGATTTTATGGTCATTCTTAATCCTTTAAGTTCGTCTAACATTAAGTGATACCTTTTAACATCATCAGGATTACTAGGAATATTTTGTGTTATAATACGCTCGCAATCTAGAGCAAGATTTATAAATTCATGATTATGTATCATGTCTTCCTCCTAATAATTTTTTTATTGTAACCAACTGTTATCTATCTTATTAATCCAGTATTGTATAGCCCCACCTTCTCTATATTCTTGTACTATACTTGTCCCTTTAAGATATTGGGTTTGGGAAGCTGTCAATCCTTTAAGTATTCTTGTTCCTTTAGGTACCTTGATTTTATATTGTGTATTGAGCGGATTCCCCCAAGCCTCTAATACAGCTAACTCATTTCTAGTTTCTTCAATATCTCTTTCTTTATCTCCCCACCAATAACCGAGACCATATTTAGATTCTGGTTCACCGGACTTGCTTCTTCTGTGTAAAATAAGTGGATTCTCAGTCTCTATAATTTCTATTTTTAATTCCTTAAATGCTAATACATCTGAATTTGTGCCTTTAAAATCAAAATTAGAGAATCCTGAAGAACGTATTACCTCTCTCTTTAAACTCGCTCGTTCCATTATACTTAGATTTAAATCATCTATTTTATCTAGGACTTGATTTATTTCTTTAACTGACCAATTATTCCAATCATCATTTCTAATGGCACTAATTTTTTCTACTAAACTAGTATCATTATTAAAGACATTGGTCATTTCCTCAATATTACCTAAAGTGATGTTATTTTCCTTTGCATATGTAACAGAGAGTGGAAAAAATCCCACTAATAAAATCAACATGGTTATAATAGAAATATACTTTTTCATACTTAATTCTGTCCCCTTACATTAATCTATTTTTTACTATTTTAATTAGAAATAAAATCTAATTTTCTTAAAATAAATTTCCATACCGTTTCCTCTCCTGTAATGACAGAAGCTCTACAGATCATTCCTGTATGTAGTTCTTGTAAATCTTTTGTATCTATTGTCGCTTCTAATTCATACATATACCCCTTCGTATCTTTATCAAACGTAGGATATGCTGATACGTATGTTACTTTACCCATTTGTTTATCCGTTTTCTGTAGATTAAATGAATATTGTACTTTATCTCCTTTTTTTATTCCTTTTATCTCTCGAGCTGGTAATAAGATTCTTACTTTTTTTTGGTCTTCTTTTGGGATAACCGAAACAATTTCTTGGCCAGGATTAATTAAATCCCCTTGTTGTAAGATGGCAGGAAATTGTACAATCCCGTCTTTTTGTGCTTTTACAATTGTCGTTTCATTTTGATGACGCAGTCCATCTAATTCTTGGTTTTTAATAAATAGTTCTTGTTCTAGGGATTGAATACGTTGATTTACTGAAATCATAGATTCTTCTTTATATTGATTTAAAGCATCTTTCTTTTGTTCCTGCTTTCCTTCTTTAGTAACATCCAATTTTGTTTTTTCATGCTCTAACGTTTCTTTTCGTTGTTGAATACGCTTTTCTACACTATTTTTTTGAGATTCTAAATTTCCCTTTTTATCATCCATTACTTGTTTTTGTTCTTCTAATATATTTTCTTTTGTTTTTTGTTTTTCAATTATGTCTATTTCTCTTTGGATATTTTCTTTTTCTGCAATTAGTCCTTGTAAAACTTCATCTTGTTCGCTTGAAGTTTTACTATTTTCTATCATTTTTATTTCATTGTCTTTTTCATTTTGTATAGATTGATATCTTTGATTATAAGCCTGATATTCTTCTCTTATTTTTTTATCCACATCATCAGGAAAAGAAGATTTATGAGACTGGATACTCTTTTTCAACTGCTCTAACATTCCCTTTTGTTTTTCTAAATGTTGTACAATTTGGTCCATCTGGCTTTGTTTATCTGTTAATTCCTGATTCTTTAATTGGAGTATAATATCTCCTCTTTTCACTTCGTTACCAGACTTTACATTGACTGTATCTACCACACCTACAATTTGAGTACGAGACACACTTATGTCTGATTTTCCTTGTATCATTGCCGTTCCTTTACTTACAATATCTATCTTACTTATATAAGCCCAAATTAAAAAAGTAAATATGCTTATTAAAAGAAAAACAATTACTCCAGCAATAAAACGAGGCGGTTTTTTTTCTAATAATTCCTTACTATCTGTTAACTGATCAAACGAATATATCTTACTCATCCTGAACACCTCGCATTGCATAAGGTTGAGATTCTGTATGTTCTACATGAATGGTTTGATTTTTCCACAAACGATAATATTCTCCTTTATTTGATAATAGATCCATATGAGAGCCCCGCTCTATGATATCTCCTTGTCCCATCACGAAGATTTGATTTGCATGTTGAACTGTACTTAAACGATGGGCAATCATGATTACTGTAACCCCTTGTGAACTTAAATCTTTTAGCATATCGGTAATATATTTTTCAGTTGTGGAATCTAAATTACTAGTTGCTTCATCTAATATTAAAATATCCGGTTTTTTTAATAATGCTCGTGCAATTGCTAAACGCTGCCTTTGTCCACCAGATAAATTTGAAGCATTTTCTTCTAAAAGAGTTCCATAACGTAACGGTAATTCACTAATAAATTCATGTACATAAGCTTNTTTACATACTTGTATAACTTCCTCTAAAGTGACTGGACGTTCTAAACCAAAGCATAAATTCTCATAAATTGTAGCACTAAAAAAGAAGGATTCCTGTGAAACAAATGCAATCCTATCACGTAATGCTGTACGATTTATTTCTTTGATATGATAATCATCATAATATATATCCCCTTGTTGAGATTCATAATAATGCATCAATAGTTTTGAAATTGTTGTTTTACCTGATCCACTCTCTCCTACAAATGCTACTTGACTACCTGATTCAATCGAAAAGCTGATGTTATTTAATACATTCTTACGTGTTCCATAACGGAATGTAACATTTGAACATTGAATCTTACCTGATAATTGTTTAGGACATACTTTATTCTCCTCTTCTTCACTCTTCTCTTGATCTAAATCAAAAATTTCATTTAATCGTTCTCCAGCGACAAGTGCTGATTGCATGGTAGGCTGAATACTAATCAAATTTTCAATTGGATTTAAAAAATATGCTAACAAAGCATTATAAGTAATTAATTCTCCTATCGTCATATTTCCTTCTAATACCTGCACAGCCCCAATCCAAAGAATTAAAGTGCCACCAATTAACTCAAGTCCTACTTTAATGGAACTTTGGAGATTAGATAACATCCCTCTTTTAAACACATGCTTTAATAAATTGATAAAGCGATTTTCTGTTTGGAAAAACACTTCTTTTTCCGCATTATATGATTTTACTGTCGAAATACCATTTAATGACTCTACTAAGTAGGAATTTAATTTTGCATTACTCTCCATTTCTTTACGATTAATAGATTGATAAGGCTTATGAAAAGCAAAAATAATACCAATATAAAAGGGTACTAGTAATAAAGTTACACCAAATAATAGTGGACTATGTATATATAATAAAATAGCTCCTAATGTAACCATTAGTGTATCTATCATTAAGGTAACCGTTACAGTTGATAGAGCATCTCGAATCTTACTTGCATCCATAAATCGCGAAATAATTTCCCCTACTTTTCTTGTTTCAAAAAAATTCATTGGTAAACCTACAACGTGTCGATAATATCCCAGCATTAATTGAATATCTATTCGTCTACTTAAATATAAAATTAAATGCGTACGGAAATAAGAAAGTATCACTTTAAAAATATATAATATGATGATTCCAATTGATACTATATGAAGTGTCTGTAACAATTGGTTCGTCACAATATCATCAATTAAGAATTTAAAATAAAACGCACCTAATAATCCAAACAAATTAAAGAATATTGAAGCAAAAAATAAGGGCACTAATAAATTTGTTTGCTGCTTTAATAACAAGGCAAAACGAGAAAATGTTCCTTGAGATTCTTTACCCTGTTGAAAGTTTTCCGTAGGATTCATTAATACAAGAATACCTGTCCACATTGGACAAAATTCATCAATTAGATACGTAACTAATCCTTTCTCTGGATCAGCAATATAAATTTTATTATCCTTAACCTTATGAATAACTACATAATGTAGTAAGCCACCATTGACTATTACATGAGCAATTGCAGGTAATGGTATTTCTTTTAAATCATCCGGTTTTGTTGCCTTTGCAGCTTTAACTTCAAATCCCAATTTTTCTCCTGCTTCTATTAACCCCTTTATATTAGTTCCCTCTAAATCTGTGCCAGCAATTTCCCTGATTTTAGAAATAGACATCTTAAATCCATGATAACGAGAAATCATTGCTAGACATGCTGGACCACAATCCTTTAAATCTTGTTGCTTAATATAAGAAAACTTTTTTTCAAACAAAATCACAGCCTCATTTCTTAATATTAAAATATTACACTTAAATATTATATCTAAATATTACCTAAAAAGGTTATATATGCAATTTTGCATATTACTTAATTTTTACTTATTTTCATGATATTGTATATACATCGATTGATATATTTGATTTTATCGAATTGTTAATCATAAAAAATTTATTTCAAAGGAGAATTTTATTATGAAACTTGAAACACTTACAGAAAAAGAACTTTTAGAAATCTCAGCTGGTGGTGGAAACGTTTGTGATTGGGGCGTTTTAGGTGTAGGTACTGCTGCATCTGCAGGTTATGGTGCTGCTTTCGGAACAGCATTNGGACCTGGTGTAGGTACTGCGGTAGGTGCTGCAGTAGGCGCTGGTATTGGTGCTTTAGGCGTAATTTACTGCTAATAGTAAATTAAAATTGATTAAACATATAGAGGGTCCTAATTATTTAGGGCTCTTTTGTTTATTTAGATAATAAACAACAAAATTTATAGTAATCATTTTGTTGTTTTAGCCTCCTATACAGATTTCTTTCCTTCTTTTATTCCCCTTTGGTATTACTTTCGACTAAATTCACACCAGATATTTGTTTTGTAGAGACCGCCAACATGGATCTATGATCATTAAAATATACTGCTGAGCTATGCTCTTTCAAATCTTTCTGTTTAATAAAATAAGACATTTTTCAAAAAAGAAAATTCACTTTCAAAAATATTATATCTATTTTTTTAAAAATATGGATATAATATGCAATTTTACATATTGCTTAATTTTTACTTATTTTCATGATATTGTATATATATCGATTNATATATTTGATTTTATCGAATTATTAATCATAAAAAAATTTATTTTAAAGGAGAATTTTATTATGAAACTTGAAACACTTACAGAAAAAGAACTTTTAGAAATCTCAGCTGGTGCTAACAATGTTTGTAGTTGGGGCATTTTAGGTGTAGGTACTGCTGCATCTGCAGGTTATGGTGCTGCTTTCGGAACAGCATTCGGACCTGGTGTAGGTACTGCAGTAGGTGCTGCAGTAGGTGCTGGTATTGGTGCTTTAGGCGTAGTTTACTGCTAATAGCAAATTAAAATATTCTTATGCAAATCAATTATTTCATAAAAGCCTCTCCAGTTTGTGGAGAGGCTTTTCTATAGCTAATTGACATGTTAATTTTTATATACCTTAGCCATCTTGATCCTTTGCATGGATAGAATAATCATATATACAATGTAAAAATCAATGTGTTTAACTGGTAGATACTCTATAAAACAAAATTAAAAATCAGTACGTTTATAAATTTTTACAGTTAAAAAGTACGAAGCAATGAATAGAACAATAACAACTATTGAAACAAGTGTAACCATTTGATTAACAGTAAGTTGTGTAGTCGCCTTTTGCATAGCATCAATAATATTTACATATTCCCCTATGCTTTTCCATAAAATAATAAGAACAGGAGACACCGCGCTAACTGCAATTAATAAATATTTATTGGCAAAACGATAGCAAAATGGGAAGTAAATAGATGTCAGCAACATGACAGTCAGAATACTAATTATAATTTCTTGTAGACTTGCTACTTTCCCACCATGAATTGGAGAAATAAATTGAATTATTTCTTGAATTAATAAAGAAAATAGGACTACTGTTAGCGTGAATATTATTACACCTATATATTTTGACATAATAATTGTATTTCTACTATAAGGAAGACTGTTAATAAATTTGTGACTATTATTCTTGTCATCGTAATAATGTAAATTCATCATATAAGAACAAGCAATTAAAACAACTGTTAATCCAAAACTCCCAAAGGTTCCAATAAAAAGGCATGCAACCACAAGATAGAGTAACATAATTACTTTTTGTAACCGAAAGTCCTTTAATATTAAATTAAGCATTTTAAACATTCCCCTTTTTTGTATAGTACATTATGTCTTCTAGCGTTGCTGCTTCAATTAATACTTCATCACCTAACTGCGTGCGTACTTGTTTTACGTTATTTGTAAGTGCTTCAAATCCTACATTTGTTTCACGAATCCCAATTAAGTTTTGTTTCATATCTAATGTAAGTAAGTCTGTATCCCCCTTTATAATTGCATATTCTTCAGAAATACTATGTATATCCTTCTCGAACTCAATTTCACCATTATGGATAAATACAATATAATCTGCAATACGATCTAAATCTGTTGTAATATGTGTAGAGAAGAAAATCGTCTTATCTTGATCAACCATTAAGTCATAGAGTATATCTAAAATTTCTCGACGAAATACTGGATCTAATCCAGATGTTGGTTCATCCATAATAATAAATTCTGCATGATGTGAAAGCGCGAACGCTAGAGATGCCTTCATTTTCATACCTTTAGACATCTTTTTTATTTTTACATTAATCGGTAGTTCAAAACGTTTTATATATAATTGAAATTGATTTTCATCCCATTTTGTATATGCAGGTGCAATGAATTTTTTGAGTTCATTAATTGTCATATCTTCATAAAAAATATTGTCATCGTATACAAAACCAATACGTTCTTTGATAGAAATTTGGTTCTTTTGATAATCTTCATCAAAAACTGTAATTTCCCCACTATCTTTACCAATAAGGTCCATAATGAGTTTTATTGTTGTGCTTTTCCCAGCTCCATTTGCACCAATAAACCCTGTAACTAACCCTTTTTTAATGTTAAAAGAAACATTTTTTAAAGAAAACTCTTTATAAGTTTTCGATACATTTTTCAACTCTACAACATTCTCCATTTCTATTCCTCCCCATAGATAGAATCAATAATCTTTATTAAATCACCTCGTAATACATGACTACTCTTACTTTCACGAACAACTCTAATAAACTCTCGACGTATTAGATAATTTGATTTATCAATCCTTGTTTTTTCAATTTGTTTTGCAACAAAAGATCCTTTTCCTACTATAGAATAAATATAACCAGCTTTCTCAAGTTCCTCGTATGCTCTTTTTGAAGTAATCACACTTACCTTTAAGTCTCTAGCCAATGAACGCATAGAAGGTAAAGCATCATCTTCTTTTAATGTCCCATTCAATATTTGTAATATAATTTGATCAATGATTTGTTGGTAAATAGGCTCCTTGGAACTATTAGATAGTAAAACTTTCATTTTTCAACCCCTTCACTCACATCACCTTACATTAACATTATATACAATATATACATTATACTCAATAGATACACATTATATTTCTGTAACACATACACGATAAACGGTCCTGTTTTATAGGATGTGTTTACATTTATAACAAAGGGATAATACGGATAAATTCGTATTAAATGAAAGTGGTTCAAGTCAGAGAGAGGCTCCTTAGGGTGTCTTTTCTTGATTGAAGATCCCTTGGCGTAGTAAATTCCAAAATGCTGGCGGAATCCCAAAACCAAAAAAGAGTTTTCCTTAATTAGGAAAACTCTCTTTTTTATTCTATTACTATGAGATACTATATCCGCAATATTTTGGGTTATATATCAAAAATCAAGTTGTTAAATACCTATATATTTTTTATCTCATTATTAATAATTGAACAATGCTCACTTGGATCTATCTCCATTGCAGGTTCATGCTGCACTTTAAAAATAAACTCTGCAAAATTTTTATCCCTATTATCTGGAAGATAAAACAAATAAAACGGATAGTACCCTTTTTTGTATATGCGAAACTTAGACGGTGCCTGAAAAAATAATTTATCCTTTATTACATCTTCCAACGCAATCTCAAACCAACAATGAAATTGTATCTTGCATTAGGCAGACTAACCCCAATACAATTACTATCCAATTATTCCTTTATATACTTCCCTGATAACTTCGTCCAAATGTTTAATAAGTTATTATTGATTACACCATCACTATTAACCTATTTTATAAAATATATACCTAATTTATTATTTATTTTTGGCTTGGTTTACCGTTACTTATGATACGGTTCTCCCCTCTTTACTAACTAGTAAAGCGTCACCTTGACCATTATCACAATCAAACCAATAAGTAATTGCCTTTATTTCTTTGCGATTAGGTTGAACCTCTATTTTCTTGATTATCGCTCGCAATAGGGACTTTTTTTGTTCATAAGTAGCATTCTCATATAAATTAGTGAAATTTTCAAGTGCTTTTATAACCGCTTCTTTCGTAATAGGTATTTCCACACTCTCAATTTTTCTATCTAATTTACCTTTTTCGCTTTCTAGTTCATCTATCTCTTCTCTTAAGGGCTCGGATAATTCCGTATATGTTTCTACTCGAATTTTCTCGTCAAAATAATCCTTATTAAGTTTTTTTATAAATTTCTTCTTTCTTTTTAATTCTTCATTTATATATAATAAATCATTTTTCATTCTTTCTATTCCTCGTTCTTTTTTCTCTTGGATACGTTCAAATGTTTTATCAACAATTGAAGGTATTAAAATAATTTTATTAATACATTGTAATACCTTTTCTTCAATATCTTCCTTACGAATAAGATTAGATTTACAAGCCAACTTCCCTTTACTATGAAAAGCTTGGCACATATAGTATAAATGATATCCTGATTTATCTCGTTTTTTTGTTTTACACATTACCATTCCCGCTCCACAAGATGGACAACGTAAAATACCAGATAAAACAAATTCACCATTAAAATTACGATTTTTAGAGATACTTTTCTTATGAGCATAATTCACACCTTGGACTCTTTCCCATAAATCCCCAGATACAATAGGTTCATGTTTACCTTTAACAAATTTATATTCGTCCGTTTTTCCTTTTCTTCTTTCTACGTTCCAATTCTTATGTCGCCCCCATCTACAGTATCCGATATAAATTGGATTCTCTAAGATTGTTTTAATTGTACCTATACTAAATAATCCTCCTCTCTTTGTTTTAAAACCTTGTTGATTTAGAATAATAGCAATCGATTTATAACCTTTTCCTTCAGTTCTTAAATGAAATATTTTCCTAACAATTTCAGCTTCCTCTTTATTAACTTTTAGCTCCTTATTCTTAACATCATATCCAAGCACACGTCCTCCATTCCAGTAGCCTAGTTCTGCTCGCTTATCCATACCAGCTTTCACTCTCTGTACAATCATTGAACGCTCAAGTTGGGCAAACGTAGCTAGAAAGTGAATAATAGCAATTCCCCCGGTTGTGGAACTATCTAAATTCGCATCACTTATTACTATATAGCTATTTCTTGGTACAAGAACATCATCTATTAATTTAGTAACATCACTTAACCTTCTAGATATCCTATCAACAGACTTAACCAAGATACCTTTAAATTTATCTTGAGAAAGGTCTTTAAATAAACGTTGTATTTCAGGACGATTATAATCTTTCCCTGAATAACCCTCATCACTATAAATATCATATACTTCATAACCCTTAGCTTTAGCATATTGTCTTAAATGATCTTCTTGAGCTTGAAGTGAGAAACCTTCATTTGCTTGCTCATCTGTAGATACTCTAGTATAAATTGCAACTTTATCATTACTATAATTCACTGTTTCTTCCCCCAATTAATTAATCGATTTATTATCAAAATTTTCAATTATCATACAGCCTAATATCTCTATAAGTTGATTCCAATTCGTTTCTTCTATACTTGGAATAATCATATTTCTTAGTTCGTCCTGACTGCGATTAAATTCAACTTCTTCCTTTTTCAAATTCCTCACCCTCTTGATTTCTAAATAATCGGTTCATGTTTCCCTTTTACATTTATATTTCCATAGCTATACATTCCCTGATAAAAAGATTTTCTATCCAAAATTCGCTTAACTTGTACTTTCGTAAACTTTTTTCCTTTTGCAGTAGTAAACCCCTCATTGTTTAATTCATCTGCTAAATCCGTTAATGACCACTTAGGATATCTCTCTCTTAAGCTAAATACACGTTGTACAATTTCCGCCTTCTTATCGTCAATCTCAATGTACTTTTGACCTTTCTTAGCCTTATAACCAAAAGCAGCTCTTCCTCCTGCATATCCACCTTCTTGAGCCTTCTTATTACGACCACGCCCTAATTTAAGTGCAATTTCTAACCTTTGATATTGGTCTAACAACTCCATTAATCCATTAATTAAAAAATCATTTGGATCTTTCTTATAGATACTATAATTAGGTTGTTCAATACTTTTCACATCAACTTGATACTTATTAAATTCTCGATGTATCAACACTTTCACAATATCCGAGCGCCATAAACGATTTGTATTTAAAACAACTACATAATCTATATCTTTCATCCGAAGTCTTGATAGCATATTTTGAAATCCCTCTCGTTCTACTTCAAGTGCTTCTTCATCTACTTTCGCTCCACTAATACCAAGATCACTGTATATATCAATCAACTTCCAATTATTATCCTTACAAAGTTTTCTAATCTCATCTTGTTGATATAAGGCACTATAACCTTCCTTAGCTTGTCCTTGGGTTGATACCCTAACATAGCCAATCACGTTCACAAAAAATCCCCCTAGCGTAACGATATTTAAAATTAACGTAACGTTCCGAATACAAATGTAAAATATTAACATTTTAAATCATATTAATTTTGCACTCCAATTCCAACCCTTTATTTAAAATTAATTTTTATCTCTTACTTTTAAAGGATTACTCTGTTCAAAAGATACCTTTAAATATCTTGTAGCTAGTGGGAATCAAACAATTATTTAAAATTAATCTGTTTTAAAACTATTTTCTTAAGAACCTTTTTTCTTATAAATTGTTACCTTTACATCGCCCCGATACTCATTTTTATACCCTTTCTCATCTATAGCTTCCAAATTTATCAATTCAAGGCATTTCATAAATTCATCATAGTTACCAGTTCTAACCTTAGGTTTTTTTAAATTTTTACTAAATGTGTAAGCTTGTTTTCCATATCCTCTTTCATCTTTCTTAAACTTCTGCATATTATCTACTAAATATTGAGATAGTTTAGATTGAGAATAAACAACATTTATATCGTATATCTTCTTTATATTTACTCCTCCATGTCCCCATATATTTTCAAATTCCTTATTGCGTAACATTTCAAGTGGAATCCTTGGAATATTAACCAATACATGATAATGAATTGTTCCACGCTTTTGAAAAGAACGGACAGCTAAATATTTAAAATCTCCAAATTTGGAGCGCATACGTTTTATCCATCTCTCAAAATCTTTACATGCTTTCTCTACAGCCACATTTTCCTTATAAGTTAAAGTAATTAATTGATCCCTATAATTCTTAAAATTAAGATATACAAGGTGATGGAAATCATCAATCTCCTTACTTTTTAACCCTCTTACTTTCTTTTCTTTTTTCTTTCCTTGATTCATGGAATTTAATTTATCTCGTTTCTTTAATGGCCTATTATAATGTTTATTTATCCCTGTTTTAACTTCCCTTTCATATTTAACTACCTTTAAAAACCTTCCCAACTCTACAAATTTGTAATTATATCCAGGCATATCCTGCTCCTCCTTTTTATTTCTCGTCTAAAGAAACAGAACAGGTGCAAAGTATTCTCCCGGTTTCACATGTTTTTTCTAAACTTTTTTTAAAAATATGTCTAAAATGTGAAAAAACCGTCATTTTTATGGACGGTTTCTTCTTTGTGCTATATAATTATTAGTTTTTAGTTAATAATCCTCTTCAACTTCTAAGATATTGGCTAAATTTGAACGAGCTTCATTAATTTTCTCCTCTACCATATTCCTATCCCCCAATTGTTTTAACAATCCTACGCTTGTAATTAGCCCCCTAAAATGAATTAATATCATCCTTTCCTTTTCGCTATAATCATTCGGATAATTTTCCATTGCACGCATATGATCAGCCACCCACTTAGTCACCTTTTTATCAGGAAATTCGTTATCCTCAATTGCTACATTTAGTTCGTGAAAACTATAAAGGGAACTTTTATAAAAATCTTCTTCTATTCCACTTGGTATATCAGCTGAACCACCTAAATTCGAAATAACAAAGAGACCTAAAATAATACCTAAAATCCAAAATCTTTTCTTTTTCCAAATGGGTGTCTTCCCTTCTTTATGTACCACCAATTCTTCTTTCAATTTTCTCATCTTCCCTTCCTTAAATTAAACCATCTTCATTTGACTGAATTTTCTTTCCCTATTACCTATACTTCCCTATCTTCTTCTCTACTACGTAGAGGGAGACTTCGTCTCTTTAGTTATAAAAGTATAATATTTCTCTTTTGGTATTAACGAGAGACCTATATATACTTATTAAATAAAAGAAATATATCGGTACGCAAAAGCGTACCACTTTAAGAAAAATTATATGGTATCTTTCTCCATAAAGTCAACTGATATAAGTTGGGTAGGGATAAAGATGACAAAAAAAGTTATAGTAAAAATACATGAATTAACTAAAGAAAAGGGAATCTCCTTAAGAGAGTTATCAAGATTAACAGATATTCGTCACGCTGCTTTAAGTGAATTAGCTAATCAAAAACGACAAAATATTAACTTTAGGCATATAGAGAAGATTGCAGAAGTTTTTAATATTGAAGATATCAGGGAGATTATTGATTTCACCCAAAATACAGATTAATAATCCCTCTCAATATCTTAAATGTTATGTTTCCCCATAAAATCTTTAAAACATTATATATAGGAGTAATAAATTTATATTATTATATTCATTTTTTATACAGCTCCCTAAAGAAGGGAAAAACCCCTTATAAAATTGAATATTGGAAATATTACACTTTCTTTTTTGCCTATTTAAGGGATATCCCTTTAAGTTTTAAACATTTTGATGTATTATTAAGCTAAATAGGAGTTAAATTAATAAAAAACTAAATTAAAAAGAGGGTGTTTATATGAACATCGAAAATATGTTAGGTCAGTTAAAAGACATTTTACCTGCTAAAAATTTCAAAAATCAACCTTCTGCTGCAAGAGAAGAACTAATTGAATTAGAAAAGAAATATAACATTAACACAACAAAACTTCTTGAGAATTCTAATAATGCTATTCCTGAAGAAGTACGTGAAAAATGGATTAATACACTTGATATATTTATTAAATTTAATGGATCCATGAAAGATTTAAATCACCTTCCTTCATGTGAAAAACCCTTAGAAAATATATCTTTCGGTGCACAAATATCAAAAAAAGATTCTACAAAGAATATATCTTTCATTACACAAATATCAAAAAAAGATTCTACAAAGGAATATGCCGATAAGAAAAGCAAGGAGCCTGGTTGGCATCCTTGCTTATTTTATACATGTAGAATTTTATTAATTTTCATTCCCTCATCTGGATGGAATAAAAATCTTGTATTTGTTCCTAATACATCAATAGCTAATTTAACATTCGTAACTAAAACTCGTTCTTTAGGTACAACAACTCCATTATCAGTTGCCATAAGTAAAGTTTGTACGAGATTTGAGAGACCCATATTAACCATGTCTAACGTTTGCTCTATAATTTTATAAGGATTAAAGTTATCCCCAGGAATTACAATTCCTTCAAATGGCAATGCTCCAGAAACCAATTGGATATTATTAGCATTTAATATTTCTCTAATTTCTGTTCCATCCGCTGCTTTCGGAACAAATTCATGTACTTCATCATCATCTTTCAATTTATACATTTTTTCATTAGCAGGAAATGTAACAGCAATCAACTGTAAATTAATATCATTTTCCTCCAAATAAGATTTTATTCCTAATACAGTTTTTTCATCTTTAATAAATATAAGTAACTTATTAATACCATTCTCAACACAATATTTTACATTTTCAATATAAATAGGTTTAATTTGGCTCACTACTTTACCTCCCATTTCCAATTATCTCTACATATGGTTGATTTGTTTCTTGATTAGTAGGAAAATCGTCCTTATCCCGTGCATAACGATTAAAAATCTGCAAAGCTATCGGACAACTCATTTTTGAAATATCTAAATTAGTATCATCAGGAAATACCAAATGATCTCCCCACTTTTTCTTATAAGCATTTATATGTACCGGTGCATACTTTTCTTTAAAAGGCTCATAATCAAATCTTATAAAATCAACCTTAGGATTTTCTAAATGAAATCCATGATACGAATAACTTTCTAACTTTGTTATAGACAAGTTATCCTCACTAGCATAAGCAATTTCATTTAGTTTCATTTGAAATTTTGGATATTGTTCAAAATATATTTTTGGTATATCTAATGTGTACGCTATTCCCCCAACTTCTTCAGATGAATGGATTTCCAATTTCTCTTCCACCACATCCCTCAATCCATATTGTTGGGCAACATCTAAAATATGCTTTATTCTTTCAACAATATTTTCATTGACCTCTATTGATGGTTGTGTCTCTATTTTCGTCACCCACTTACCCAAAAAATTAACCGGTATTCTTTCCTAAGATATTAATTTATTAGTAGTGCTCCAAACATTATACTATTTAATTGGAAATTTTTTAATTAAAATCATAATATAAATGATATATATAATTTTCTTATCTAAACTGAATGCTATAAATATAGTATAAATTAAAATATAAAGATTCGTTTCTCCTTACATATTTGTAATAAACTTTATTAACATTTGTTCGTAATGCTTTTCATTTAAAGGTATCATTTGCTTGAAATCAACTTCTACAATTCCACACTCATGGCAATAGCCATAAGTTTTTTTGTCTAAAGATGAATTTTCTACAAAACTATCTGGAATCTTTATACTGTCACCACAATTACAACAAACCATCTCTACGAAAAAATAAGTTTTCCCTGCATTTTCTTTTAAATTAGGGAAGTCACTTGTATATAGGATTGTATAAAGATAGTTCAAGGACTCTCTCAAACGTAGTAATTCTTTTTCTATACTGATTAAAATATCAGCTTTATCAATCCAACCTTCTTTATTTATACTAACACTTTTTGTACCATTATATAAAAACATGGAATCTATCGAAGTATTTGCACTAGCACTTCTATAGTGTGCAACTTGATTCCTAATTCTTCGAACACTATCGTACTCATTACTTGCAATAATATTCAATAAATATTTGCTTCCCTCTACTAAGTCATATTTTCTCTTCATTTCCTGACAAATATTATACTTACTTACACAAGCTATTTCCTTATCTTTAAACCTCAAGGCTTGCTCTAAAGAAAATATTTTATCTCTATTGTAATCGTCATCTTTTATTTGTTTTAATTCTAATATACTTTGTTTTATTTTAGCCTCATCATTTCTTATTTGCTTTTGGCGCTTCCTCCATATTTTGCACTCCTCATATGTTAAAGCAAGCTCTAATTCAAAATAATCATTAATATATTGATATATATATTCCCACAAACATTGTATACGTAATAATAAATTATCTAGATTATGTTCAAAAGTTTTTTTGTTCTTTTTCGAATCTGAATTAGTTTTTAATACTCCATAAATGCTAAGAATATTAAAATTAAAATATTCCTGTAAATCTAATAAAACAGGGGTATATTGAAGAGCATTTAAGTTATCAAAAGCATATTCACTCTCATACATAAGTTCATATTTTAACTCTAATTCTTTTTTTATTTTCTGAGCCTTAAATATAGTTATAACATCTAATCGGAATAGTTGTGATATATCTAAATTTTTTAATTTTTGTATCTTTGAGTTTATGATTCTCTTCCGTAAACTTTCCAAATTGACTTCTCCCCAATCAACTCTTCTATTCATTTTTTATTATATTGTATATTAAAGAAAAATGAAACCATATATAGTTGTTCAGCACTACCTAGCATGTATATATAGTATTAATATCCTTATCCTTCAAAACCTTATAAAGAACTATACTTGATTTCCTCATCAATAAATACAAAAAGATGGATTCAATAAAATATCGAATCCATCCTTACCTATATTTTTTATCCAGATATAAAATAAGACTTTTTATGTTTAAAATATATTATATTCAATCTTTAATTCAAACTTCCGCTTTACTATCACTTGTGATACGGTTCCCCACGATTAATCCGAAACGCTCTATACACTTGTTCAAGCAATACTAATCGCATTAATTGGTGT
>Ga0058696_1000476_pt1 | contig 16831 bp, 19 predicted proteins | sample AgamicMgSfrz_FD_55077 | JGI IMG/M metagenome (GOLD analysis project Ga0058696, IMG submission 55077) | Agave microbial communities from Guanajuato, Mexico - Mg.Sf.rz | ecosystem: Host-associated > Plants > Phyllosphere > Phylloplane/Leaf | place: Guanajuato, Mexico | collected 2012-05-30 | reverse complement strand
TAATATGGCTCCGTTGGATGTGCGAATGTCCAGATTAAATCGCCGGTCATCCGGAATCGTAATGGTCATATTCATTCGTGGCTGTGTTTTATCGTTTTCTCCGTAAGTCTTGCCCGTTGCCGTTATATGAATAACCTTAGTACCATCCGTTTCAACAAACGATGCATCTGCCACGGCCTTTGCTTCTACTTCGGTTGTCTTATCTACCCATACTACAGTTCGTACCTCAATCTCTTCCGTATCTCCGCGCTGTACCGAGATGTCCCCATTAACCCCCTGAACGACAAGATCGGAAGTATTCATACCAACAGGCACACGGATCGTACCCTTGTCTTGCATGTACCCCGCTGCCTGGCTATAGTCCATGGAGGCTGCTCCCAGATTAAGGCTCACCCTGTTCCACAAGTGCATGTAGTGGTCCTGCTCTGTCACAATAAATACGGCAGCCGTAAGCACGAGGGAAGCCAGAATGCCTTTTGCATCCGGCCTGAAACGCATCTTCACTTTCTCATCCTGCAGCTCATCTGCTGATGTCTTTTTCTTNCTGCGCGTCCACAGGAATAACAGTATGTATTCCACACCCAATGCGATAAGCAGCAATGGCCACCAGTCGACCATTTCATATACGTAGTCAGTTCCCCACCGTTTATCCAAAATCAACAGCACACCGACCGCTACGATTAAGGCGGCAGCCGTATAGCGACCGACCCGGACTTTACGGTTCATCACTTTCCCTCCTCAACCCTTCTGATCTAGACTTTCTTTTTGCGCAGCATGACCCAAATCTCACGTCCGAACAGGATCAGCCCTACAATAATCAGCAAACCTGCAAAAACATACCCTCCATATAGAGCGAGCATTTCCTGAAACCAGCGAGGTTTGCGGAAGAACATAACCATCAGTCCCCCACCCACAATAAGCAGCAGTCCAAACGAAATCCCTCGCTCCCACACCATAAAGGCTTCACCTACAGCCCGCTCGTTCATTAGAGGCTTGTCCGTATTTCCATGAGTTGCAGCTCTACGCCTCCGCATCATGACCCAATCCGCGGATTGCAGTACATCGAATACATTGTAAAAGTAGATCACCGGAATGAACAAAGCGAGCAAAATTAAAAGGGGCACGTTAATCTGTATGCCAATAGACGAAAAATACAAAAGTGCTGACAGATCGAGCAGTACAAGCAGCATGAAAGTCAGACCTCTCATATACAGCCGCAAATAGATATGACCCAGACCAGGAATGATCGCACTCAATAATCCGGCAATAAATTTATGTGTCCGATTTCGGAGCGGCTTGCTTTTGGCCGTTTGTCCTTTTTTCCCGGAAGGATGTTTTCTTTTCATGACTTGCTCCTTTCATATGAAATAGCATTCCCGCTCTTCATGCATTTGGTTAGATAGTACCCTAAAGAGCCCGGAGAGTAACTGGAAGAAATATGGATATGACCAAAAACCCTCCGGCATAGTCGGCCTGTGGAGGGTTTTATTGATTCATTCAATGGATACTTTGGTCACATGGTCCCATTGTCTTAGCTTGGTTACCAGCTCCACTGTATTGAGTTCATGCGGGACATGCACGTGGAGTACAATCTCAATCTTTCGTTCAACCGAAATGACTTCGGCAAAAGCCAGATCCTGCTCATTGACTGTGATTTTGCGTATTTTAATCTTCTCTTGCTCCATGAATGAAGACACCTGTTCCAGGAAGCCAGGTTCAGACAACGTATGCAGTGTGACGACATGCAGCTTGTTTCCTCGTATATACCTGAGCTCCAGCTTGTTGAACACCCACAGGTTGAGCAGTACCAGAACCGTAGATACGATGGAGGCAAAAAAGAACCCTGCGCCCGCGGCCAGTCCAATGGCTGCTACAACCCAGATCGAAGCCGCAGTGGTGAGTCCGGTAATGGACTTTCCGGTAAACAGGATCGTACCCGCTCCCAGGAAGCCGACACCCGTAATAACCGCTGTAGCCAGACGGGCGGGATCAATCCGCACATTTAATTCATTGGCAAAATCTTTAAAACCATAAACAGACAACATCATGATCAGTGCAGACCCGAGACAGACCAGAATGTGGGTACGCAGACCAGCAGCATGATTGGAACGTTCACGCTCCAGACCTACAAGTCCTCCAAGCAGCATGGCTAGTAATAATCGTAATAAAATGTGCCACTCATCGATAAACCAAGGATTGCCCAAAACTGGTATTCCTCCTTCAAAAAATTCACATAATTAATGTTTATTCTTATGAAATGTCGTTAATTCCACACCTGGTGCAATCTGTGTAACCTCCACGGGTATGAAACCAAATTTGGTATATAAATTGACTGCCGGTTGGTTCAGTGTACCCGTTGATACAATATACCGCGGAAGATCCGGATACTGCTCGAACACATGTCTCATCAATGCGGCTGCAATTCCTTTGCGAAAATGCTCAGGGTGGACCATCATGCGTGTTATCGTCAATGTGTCCTTCTCTTCCTCCGCCACTGCAACGGCACCCACGAGTTCTTCGTCATCATCCAGACAACCGTAAAAAGTCTCTCCGCAGCTTTGCAGGGATTCGATCGTATCCATTAAAGGCGGAATTTCCTGAAAACCGATCATCTCCGCTTCCAGGCGATAAGCTACATGCTGAAGCCGCCATAGCTGTCCTGTCGTCTCTAGATCATTTAATGACAGTAATTGAATCTTCATCTCCGCCCTCACTCCTTCGTACGCAACTGAATTCGATCACACGTGTATATGTTTACCTCATGTGTTTGCCTTATAAACAAAGAAAAGAGGCTGTCACAGGGACGAGCCTCCTTCTGTCCGGCCTCACCGGATGGATTAGCGGTTCAGTACATCTGCAAGCAGTTGATTAACCAGACCCGGATTAGCCTTGCCTTTACTTTCTTTCATAACCTGGCCAACCAGGAAACCGATTGCTTTCTGTTTTCCTGCCTTGTAGTCTTCCACGGATTGAGGATTGTTTGCAACAACCTGTTCTACAATCGCAAGAATGGCACCTTCGTCACTGATTTGCACAAGACCTTTTTCCTCAACGATCTGCTGTGGAAGCTTGCCGCTCTCTAACATTTCCTTAAAGACCGTTTTGGCGATCTTGCTGCTGATCGTGCCTTTCTCCAGCAATCCGATCATCTCACCAAGCCCCTGACCCGTCAGAGGCACCTGAGACAATTCCAGGTTGCTGTTGTTCAGATAACCAAGCAGGTCGCCCATAATCCAGTTGGATACGGCTTTGGCATCCTGCGTATATTTCAGGCTGTCTTCAAAAAGATCAGCAACCGCTTTGGATGAGGTAATCACCTCTGCATCATAATTCGGCAATCCGTAATCAGCGGTATAACGTGCTTTGCGCTCGTCAGGAAGCTCCGGAATTGAAGCTTTGATCCGCTCCTTCCAGGCTGCATCAATATGCAGCTTGACCAGATCCGGATCCGGGAAATAGCGGTAGTCATGCGCTTGCTCTTTGCCGCGCATCGTCAGCGTTTTTCCTTGCGCCTCATCCCAGCGACGCGTCTCCTGAACCACTTCACCGCCGTCATCCAAAATTTCAGCCTGACGGAACTGCTCATATTCCAAGCCGCGCTGAACGCCACGGAAAGAGTTCATGTTTTTCAGCTCTGCTCTTGTTCCCAGCTTCTCCTGCCCATGCGGACGCAAACTGATGTTGGCGTCACAACGCAGGGAGCCTTCTTCCATCTTCACGTCCGACACATCGCAGTACTGCATGATCGCACGCAATTTTTCCAGATAAGCACGAGCTTCTTCCGGAGAAGAAATTTCCGGTTCGGATACAATCTCCACCAGAGGTGTACCCACACGGTTGAAGTCAACCAATGAAGCATAGCCGCCATCAACGTGCGTAAGCTTACCGGCATCCTCTTCCAGGTGAAGACGGGTAATGCCGATTCGTTTTGTTTCTCCGTTTACTTCAATGTCAATCCACCCGTTCTCACCGATCGGTTGATCGAATTGTGAGATCTGGTAGGCTTTCGGAGAATCCGGATAGAAATAGTTTTTACGATCGAATTTGCTGACATCAGCAATGGTACAGTTGAGGGCCATCGCTGCTTTCATGGCGTAATCCACAGCCTGACGGTTCAGTACGGGCAATACGCCCGGATGTCCGAGACAGACGGGACAAGTATGGGTATTCGGTGGTGCTCCAAAGGCCGTGGAACAGCCGCAAAAGATTTTGGAGTTTGTATGCAACTCCACATGGACTTCAAGTCCAATGACCGTTTCATATTTAGATGCAGACATTTCAATATTCCTCCGTTCCGGGCAGTCTACAGCTGCGGACGCTGCTTGTGGAATTCCGTATTTTGTTCAAACGCATGCGCAACGCGCAGTACAGTCGTTTCATCAAAGGCCTTACCAATAATTTGCATGCCGACAGGCAATCCATCCGAGAAGCCGCATGGGATGCTAACTGCAGGTACGCCTGCGAGACTGACCGGAATGGTCAGGATGTCATTGAGATACATGGTGAGTGGATCATCCACCTGAGAACCCAGTTTGAATGCGGTTGTAGGCGCAGTTGGCCCGATAATGACATCATATTTGGCAAATACGTCATCGAAATCCTGTTTGATCAATGTACGTACTTTTTGGGCTTTCAGGTAATAAGCATCATAGTAACCGGAGCTGAGCGCATATGTCCCGAGCATGATACGACGTTTCACTTCCGGACCGAAGCCTTGGCTGCGGGATTGGTGGTACAGATCAAGCAGGTTGTCCGGGTTATCTGCACGCACGCCATAACGCACGCCGTCAAACCGGGCCAGGTTGGATGAAGCCTCTGAAGAAGCCAGCAGATAATACGTAGCCACCGCATATTCGGTATGNGGAAGGGATACTTCTTCCCAAGTGGCNCCGAGTCCCTCAAGCACTTTCAANGCAGAGAGAATGGTCTCTTTNACTTGCGGATCAACACCTTCTCCAATGTACTCCTTCGGTACGGCAATGCGCAGACCTTTGACATCACCTGTCAGTCCGCTTAAATAGTCCGGAATCTCCACTTTTGCAGATGTCGAATCTTTNGCGTCATAGCCGGCGATTGCTTGCAGTACATATGCAGAATCTTCAACATTTTTCGTCAGAGGTCCGATCTGATCCAATGAAGATGCAAATGCAACCAATCCAAAACGCGAAACGAGTCCATACGTCGGTTTCATGCCNACAACGCCGCAATACGAAGCTGGCTGTCTAATGGAACCGCCCGTGTCTGATCCAAGCGTNAAGTANGCTTCTCCTGCAGCNACTGCAGCCGCAGAACCACCACTGGAGCCACCCGGAACACGATCCAGAGCCCATGGGTTACGCACAGGATAAAAACTTGAATTTTCATTCGAACCACCCATGGCAAATTCATCCATGTTCAGTTTACCGATCGTCACCGTATCTGCGGCTCTCAGCTTTTCGACAACCGTTGCATCGTAGACTGGGTCGAAGTTGCGCAAAAACTGGCTGCCACATGTCGTGCGCAGTCCGTTCGTAACGATGTTGTCCTTAATTCCCACCGGCAATCCAAAAAGCAAACCTTTCTCCTCACCACTGACGAGCCGATCATCCAGCTGACGTGCACGAGAACGGGCCTGTTCCTCATCCAGCGCAAGATATGCCTTCACTTTGTCTTCGCGTGCACTAATGTTCTGATATGCTTGGTCCACCAGGTCGCTGACCGACAATTCTTTGGCGTGCAGCTTGTTATGTAACTCAGGCAATGATTGTTCAAATAAACTCACGGTATTTCGTCCTCCTTCCGGTTTATCCGTTATTCCATTACAGCAGGCACTTTAAACTGCCCGTCTTCTTCTTCCGGTGCATTGCGCATCACCTGTTCAATTGACAGGCTTTCCTTTGTTTCATCTTCACGCATCACATTGCTGACGTGCAGAACGTGAGTCGTTGGCTCAATGTTCTCTGTATCCAGCTCATTCAGCTTCTCTGCATATTTTAAAATCGCGTTCAGCTGTCCTGTAAGTGTCTGTTCTTCTTCAGAAGTCAAATTGAGCCGGGCCAGCTTGGCCACATGCTGAACGTCATTATTCGAAATACTCATTCCCGGATGCCTCCTTCATTTCGTTCAACTTCCCGAAACTGCCTGAAACGAATCGTTCGTTTAACGGGCTAAAGTCCCAAGATAACTTTTTTCATTATAGGGGAGATGGTTCGACAATTCAATGCAAATGACCTGACTTGTCTAATAAGCAAAANAACCCCATTCCACGGAGTTCATGCAATAATCAAAAAAGAGCCGGCATCAGCCGACTCTCTAGATCCTAAATCCATGCACGCAGATTAACCTGCTTTATAAAATCCGCCTGTGACATAACATCGTTCGCGGTTTCCTCTTCCTCTTCCACAGCTTGAACCTCTCCGTTCATCAAATGATGAAACAGTTTCTCGTTGTGTGTCGCAAGGGCGTAATCTATCAACGCTTCTCGCTCGACCCGCTCAGCTTCCTGCTTCAGCAGAACCTCTTCCAGATCGACGTCGCCGGATGGAACAAAAAAGTTCCTGTTCACCTGCGGCACTCGAAGCACGTAATCGAACGCATTGTCCGGATTCCGGTCATAAGCGATGATGAAACCATATTCCCCCACAGGAAGATTCTGCTCAAACGCATCCGCGACGATGACAACCTTTTCTCCTAATCGCAGCATCGTCTAACCTCCTGGTAGTCTATCTTTCATATTTATTTGTATAGTCTACTAGAAAAGAATAACGATGTCTACGATTACTAGAATTAAACAACATATTTGTGCAAAATCCTTTTTTTATCAATAGAACGTTGTTCGTCCATTATAAAGGCTAGGACCGTCTGCGACTTGATCGAATAACTACGAACCAATATACAATAAGTGGTGTCGGGAATCCGGTGATCCCCCATAATCCCCATAACCAGGGGAAACGCCCGCGTTTTCGTGCATCCTGAAAAATCCATGTCCCCTGCACGAACAAAAGAATTGCAATCAAAATCAGCCAGATCGGAGAAATCTCATCCAACGAATAATGCATATTATTCATGAGGAGCTTCCTCCTTCCGATGTTTGCCTGCCCATATCATTGCTGCTGTCACCGCTGCCGCTACACCAATGGCCTGGATACCCAAATAAAGAGCTGGAGCAGACAGGAACAGCAATGCCCCAGAAGCAATAACCATCAGCCCGATAACCCAGAACAAAATCATTTCGATCAGGTTCTTACGGCGTTTGATTCGTCTTCGCTCCCTGACCTGCACTTCCAGCGAGGCTAATGAAGGTATACTCACAGGCTCATATGCATCATCCAGCACTTTCATCTGCTGCTGCAGTCGTTCCAGGAGCTCTTGATCATCTTGTTCATCCGTCCTGCTCATGCTTATCCCAACTCCTTTCTCAATTGACGAAGGCCATAGGCCGTTCGCGATTTCGCCGTTCCGGCTGGAATACCAAGCATTTCCCCAATCTCATCATAGCCATAGCCATAATAGTGCTTCAATAGAACAGCAACACGATGTTCCGGNGTTAATCTTGTCATGGCGTCCATAACATCCGTCCATTCTTCATTCCGGCTCTCAAACTGCCATCGGAATCGCCTAATGGCCTCACTACGGATCATGTCCAACCAGCCATTTTCTCTTTTCTTGCGCCTTGTCTTGTCAATATAGATGCGTGTAGCGATGGTNATCATCCATGATGANAAGGCAGACGAACCGTCATAACGGTGAATGTTCTCCATGCATCGGATCATCGTATCCTGAACTGTTTCTTCAGCAGCGTTTGGATCCATCGTAACCTTGACCAGATATTTGTACACGAAAGCATAATGACGTTGAAGCAGTGCCGCCAGCGCACGATCATCTCCTTCTGCTGCCCTGCGGACCTCTTCCAGTTCGGCTGCTTCCATCTGACTCATCACCTGCTTCCCGTTCATTCTTGTGTTAATACGACAGTCTCTGCAAAAACGTTCAAATGAATCACAAAAAAAATCTGAAGCCGACAATTTCCCGGGCAATCAGACTTCATTCCGGTATTCCTGCAGCTTGTCGAACCAGGGCTGGTTGCGGGCTCCGCTGCTCAGAACTCGATTTCTCCATATATTTTGCTGCTGTTCAAAACGTTCATTCATTGCCTTGCTTCTGTAGGTATGTAATTGAGGAAGCTCTGTCGCTAATTCAAGCTTGCCCGTATCCATCACGCGGCAGATCTCTTCAATTGATGAATACTTGGCACGCTGTACAAAAGGTATAACTCGCTTCTTCTCCACTTCTTATTCCTCGCTCTCCTGTTCCTCATGCTTCATAAATTCATTTCTACGTTCTAAGTCTCAGTTCCATGCACTTGCTAATTAAAACCAAAAGCTGTCGGACATTGCATTGACTCTTCTTATGTAAGTTGTATCTGGATGATTCTTCACTTGCAAATGTTGCTGAAAACAAAAAAAGAACGCAAACCGGGTATAGACCACAGTCTGCGTGCTTCGCAAGTTAGGGTACTGCTATTCAAAGCTTCAGTTAGATGATGCCTTAACGCTTGTAACAACTAATTGCTATTCTAATGAAAAAATTGTCACTTGTCCAGACTTTCTTCACTTTAATGTCGATCATCTTGCGGAAACGTAAGGATTATTTTGCTTCTCATAACCGATGGTTGTTTTCGGGCCATGGCCAGGGTATACCTTTACTTCATCAGCAAAGGTATACAGCTTGTTTTGAATGGAATCGATCAAGTCCCGTTCCCGTCCACCCGTCAGATCCGTTCTCCCTACACCCATACGGAACAGAACGTCTCCTGCAAACAAGTCATCACCACACAGCAAGCTTACACTGCCTGGGGAATGTCCCGGTGTATGATATACCTTAAATGTATGTCCAACAAAATGGAGGGTCTGTCCTTCATCCATCGCATATTCCGCAGGATCTGTCGAAAGAGGCGGTGAAGCCTGCGGCCAGTTCAATGATCCATTCAGTTTGGGAGAGGTGAGCCAGTCACTCTCCAAATCATGCAAATAGACTGGGCAGCCTTTCAATTTGCGGATTTCGTCCACACCGCCCATATGATCAAAATGAGCATGTGTCAGCAAAATCGCTTCAATTTCCAGGTCTTGAATGGCTTTTAGCAGCGAACCCGGGTTCATGCCCGGATCAATGATAACGGCTTTGCCCGGGTCTTCACCTTGCAACAGATATGCATTCGTCTGGAGCGGACCGAGTGTAAATGTACGAATGTTAAGCATCTTGGATTAGTAACCCGAAATCAGTTCACGCAGCTCACGGATAATGACTGCATGCGATTCCGTTCCTTCCCCATAGCGTTTACCGATTTCCTGACGTACTACAGCCATCTTCTCCTGATAGTCAGCTGCATCGCGATCCGGATTTTGGCGTTTAAATTCAACCATGACTTCCTGTACATGCTGAGGACGCGGTCCCCATTGGCCCAGCACATGTCCGCCCGTATCGGCAAAAATAACGATAGGTACGGAGCGACCGCCCATCGTAAGGAATTCATCCATCACTTCAGGATGATTTTCCATAATAAGAACTTCGGTTGGAATGCCCGAGATCTCCAGTGCCTGGAATACGACAGGTATGTTGCGAACAACATCTCCACACCAGTCAGCAGCCAAAATCAAAACGCGCAAATCATCGCGGTGATTCAAGCTCTCGAAAAACTCGCGATCCTCTTCGCTTGACCATGTGAAGCTGTCATAGTTTGCCTGAAATTCGCTTTGGTTCTTGGTCATGCTCTCAATGAATTCCTTCGGCGGCAGACCTTTACCGAATTTGTGAGACAAGTTTGGTTTACCCATAACTAGACACTTCCTCTCTTTTTTCGAACATTCATCCATTTAATAAGCACATAAATAATCATAAGTGCGAGTGCAACGAGCAAAATCGGCATAATGTAAGGTGCTGCTTTCTCGTTAATATGTTCCCATTGGTCTCCGAGTACCATCCCTAAATATATAAACAATGCAGTCCAAGGTATAACAGCAAGTGTTGTCAGCAGAATGAACCTGCCTGTATGCATTTTAGATATGCCTGCAGGAATCGAGATGGCATGACGCACAACCGGAACAAAACGCGCCGTGAAAATGACACCTGTACCATACTTGCGAAACCACTCCTCGGAATGGTCGATGTGTTTTTTCTGGATCAGTATGTATTTTCCGTAACGTTCAAGTACCGGTCTGCCGCCATAACGGCCAATCCAGTAAATAAAGAGCTGGGCTATCACACCGCCCACTGTACCGAATATCATTGCACCTAAGAAATTGATATTGCCCTGTGAAACGAGAAATCCTCCATATGCCAGCACAATTTCACTGGGGATGACTTCGAGCATTAACCCCAGCATAATCCCAAAGTATCCAAGGCTCTGAATCCAGTCGAACAATTGACCGACAATGTTATGAATAACGTCCATCTCGACCCTCTTTCTTCATCCTGATTGGCGGTGCTCCGCAGCACCATGGATGTTCGTCCCTATTTTAGCACAGGGCTGCAGTTTGTTGCTACTTCCCCGAACCGGGTTAGTGTCCTGCAAGACACCCTTCGCATATGGTATCGGGAGAGGAGCGTGAGAAGATGTCGCCCAAGTCAACACCCGGCACTCCCCCGGTCAAACATAGCAACCCTGGCCAGAAGTTACCTTCCGCCAGAGGGATTCGCAGAGCTTGCAGCAAGGAGCTGTACCGGACAGCGAAACGGCTGAAAGTCTACATTTCTCCCGATCAGATGAAACAGGCGGAAGAACTCTATTATGGCAAAGTCATTGCCAATCTGCTCTGGATCGGTGAAAACCGGGACAATCGAAAGAAATTATGCGAGTGGTGGAACAANGATGTCAGCGCAGATATAGCTTCTCTATGGAATGTGGACATTGAACCGCTTCAGGCTGCATTTCAGCAGGCATTTGGCGGATATCGTCTGTAGAAATACAGGAAATTCAATGCATTTCCTATAGGAAGAAGCACGCACAGAAACAAGGAAATGTTCCTTGAGCAGACTCGCCATTATTCATGTCGAAGAGAAGCAGAAGTAAGAGTTACCCAGGTCGCTTGTCTGGTCATTACTAAGGAACGGCAGTCGATGCGAGAATACGTAGATGAGCAATGTAAATGGCGGCATTGTCATCTAAGGTGAACTGGCGATCATTACGTGCCTTCCCTGCAGTCACTTTGTCGTTCAACTGTTCGTAATACTCATACATTCGCACACCTGTGGCGGCGGTCTGCCGGGCTCGTTCCGTGTAACCGGCAGACCATTCCTGCCGTGATGCCTGAACCATCCAGTACAAGGCAGCTGACTGAATAGGGGTATCATACCGATTCAATGCAATTGCTTGTTCAAAGTACGTGCCGGCCAGCGCTCCCTGCCCTGCTTGGGCTGCAAGTTTCCCCAGCTCCTGGTAGAGCCGCGGCTCTGCCGGGGAGTGGGACAAGCTGCTCCGCAGCAGTTCCTCTGCATCATGTGCTGTAAGCGTACATGAAAGAGAGATGGCAATATCCGGCCGGTATGGATTCGCCTGATAAGCAGCGGTCAGTTCTTCCCTATGCTGCATCGTTTCTTCCGGTACAGACCTAACCAAGCGATACTGTACTTCCGCCAGAGTATTACGCCCTGCCAGCCAGACTGTTCCCCCAAGCCAAATCAGGATGGCCAGCCCGGTCAACATAGGTATTGTCCATATTGTTCGCATAGCCTGATATTGAAACCCATTGGCCAAAGGCGATGGTTGTACAAATTGTTCGTTCGTATGAACTGCTGGTACCTGACTCGCCTGGATTAAGGCATGCACGTCCGCAGTGGCTATACGNTGTTCANTNTTATATGCGTATGACCACGCTCCNAGCCATATAAACAGCATCCATACGAGTGTGAAGCTCCAGTCAAAATCCATAGTCCCATGCAAAACAAAAACAAGCATGGGGGGCATCAACCATGATGCATATTTCATGGTATTACGAATGGTAAAAGCAAACCAGGCGCAGATGATTATTAGGCCGATCAGGCCCGTATCGAGGGCAATGTCGATCAGGCCATTGTGGACCTCGCCTCCGACATATGGCGAGGACTGGATGGCGCGGAACATGCTGCGCCATGTGTCTCCCCCGTGGCCAAGCCATGCGGCCCCGGTCCAGAGCTCGAGGGCGTCCCGCCACATGCGGAGGCGGGACANCCCNGTGCCNACACCTGCCGCGAGTCGTTCGGCGGTGGAGGCCACGGCCAGGGCAGCGGCGGTAGTAACCGCCAGCCCCATGGCCGTCAAGGCAGCGGCGCGAGCCCTTGCGCCGCTGTGCCATAGGCGGCACAGCAGCAGCGTGCCGAGCAGCGCAGCTGCCCATGCCCCGGCCAGTGCCAGCAGGCCGGGCACGGGTGCAGGCGCCAGCTGGGCAGCAGCCAGCTGGCGGTACAGCCAGGCCGCGCTCGCCAGGGGCGCGGCCATGGCCAGCAGCAGCGGCAGGCGGTCTCCGCGCCGCTGCCAAGCGAAGGCGCTGGCGGCAGCGAGGCCGGTCGCCAGCCAGGCGCCGCGCGACTCGCTCAGCAGGAGCGCGGCTTGCGCGGGCATGAGCGGCAGCGCTGCCGCGATAAGGCGCCCGGCCGTCACCGGACGGGCCATGGCACGCGCGACTGCAGCCAGCCGCTCCAATGCGTACATGCCGACAACAGCNCCGTACGCATTGGGGTACTGCAGCAGTCCGCCAAGCCTGGCGCCAGCGGAACTGATCTCGGGGTCAGCGGTTCGCATGACCGCAAAGGGCAGCGGCAGCACGCCGCATACCGCGAGCAGACCGCTGTACACAAGCAGGCCGCCTGCGGCCTGCCAGCCGAAGGTGAACCATCGCACGCTGTGCGCACACGAAGCCAGCGTCACTGCCAGCAGGGCAAATATAGCCAGCAAACTCCACCGCAGCATTTCATCCATGCTGCCCTGTGTGCTTACAGAACCCAAACAGGCATGCAGGCCATAACAAACCATCATAATGAGGGGCCAGAGGATCCAGCCATTAAGATTCATATGCAGATATTGTATCTTCATTTCCTCATTACTTTTAAAAACGCCACTTAAGCGAATATGCAGTGAGTTATTTTTCTTACTCCGCAGTACAAGCAGCAGAAGAAGCAGGATCACTCCCATGAGAAGGCTCACGGAAGAGAACAAAATGACTCCGTACACATCAACAGGGAAATATAGACCTCGACTCAGACATGCAGTCAGTAACATGATCATACCCATCACACCCAATAGCGTTGTTACCGATGTATTCCTATCAAACGTTGTCGTCTCCATTTGTTTAAACCTGTCGCTCAAATCCAAGACTCCTGCATCTGTACCGGAAATTGGCCCTGCGCTGCATACAGGAATCTTCATCTCGAACCGATCCTTACCCCGTTGAGGCTCAACCATATGATTGTCGTTTCTCTGCTGCTGCAACTGCCTACCTCCCTTCAGCTAGTTTCGTTGAACCACATTAGTAATCTCCCATCTTACATATCATCCTCATTTATTACGCATTACAAATAAAAAAACAGAAGACCCTTATAGGGTCTCCTGTCTTACGCCAAGCCTTCGGCATTTCCATCATATAAAACACAATTAATTATCCGTTTCCATGGCGGGACCCTCATACCAGTATGTCCATTCCTGGACATGGCAGACCACCCGCGCCTATCGGTTTAACGCTTTGCGTCATTTAGCAGTGTTCACAGGAGTCTGCGCCGGTTGTCGATTTCCCGGTTGAACGATCTGCATCACTTTCCGTTACTTCGTCCTCTACTGTTTCAATTGGATTGGCACCACCCGGCAGCAGGTCTGCACAAGCTCGCTCCAAATACGGATCCGCATGTATGAAATCCCGGAACTCCGTGTATTCCTTCCACATATCAGCCGGTTGACCCGCCTGGCCACGTACCGCACGAATCAAAATATTTTTGGGTGTGTGCTCCATATCGATAAACTCGAGCAGTTGCGTTTTGTATCCCATCAGGTCCAGAAGCTTCGCACGAATGGCATCTGTGGCGAGTGCGGAGAAGCGTTCCTTCAGAATACCATGGGACAACAATGGATTCATTACCGGGGATTCAATCTGGTCAAACAACTCATGCTGGCAGCACGGTACGGAGAGAATTACCGATGCGCCCCAACGAACAGCCTTCTCCAGAGCTGCATCGGTAGCCGTATCACAGGCATGCAGTGTCACGACCATATCCACTTCGTTCAGCTCGTCATAGTCTGCAATGTCACCAACAAGGAACTTCAGATCACCGTAGTGCAGTCTGTTCGCGAGATCATTGCAATGTTCAATGACATCCGCCTTCAGATCAAGACCAATGATCTTCAGCGATCTGCGCTGTTGTACCGACAAGTAGTGATACAGGGCAAAAGTCAGATAGGATTTGCCGCATCCAAAATCAACGATGGTAAGCGGACGTCCCTCAGGCAGATACGGAATGACATCCTGTACCATTTCAAGGAAACGATTGATCTGTCTGAACTTGTCGTACTTGCGAGCCAATACCCGGCCCTCTTCATTCATAATCCCCAGTTCAACCAGGAACGAGACAGGGACTCCCTCTTCCAGCACATATTGCTTCTTGCGGTTATGCGAGAGGTCTACTGACGTCTTGGATGGAGATTTGGTCAGAATGGAAACTTTATATTTTTTGCTGATCAAAATTTGATAATCTGCCTCTGTCGTACAGAGGAGCCCTTGACGAAACGTCTCTTCGCATAGCAAAGTCATGCGTTCTATCGCTTCAGCCGGAGTCAAATTCTCGTGCAGCACTTTGTTGTTATAGTGAAATGCGAATTGATAATGCAGCTGATTCTTCAGCGTTACCGGCTTGACTTGCACTTTGGTATACGAGACATTGTCCCGTCTGCGCAGCTGGCTCCAGGTCGCTGTAATCAGCGAATTCTGTTCAAAGATGTCTTGTATAAGCTTTCGCAATGAATCCACGGGGTACATCTCACTTTCGATTTGGTTTGGTCAACCGTAACCATACCACAATTCCGGTGCCGCTCCAAGTGAAGACACCTAACAAGCCTTATTCCATTTGTGCCCTGGTTTGTTCCCCGCTTAGCGGGTGAGTTCAGCGAGGCCTTCCTCCACTTCTTCGCGTGGCAGGCCCCCCTGTTCGAGTTGCCCATCTTCAAGCTTGCTCAATCGTTCGTAAAAGGCCTTCACATCATCGCGATAATTCACGAGATTCCCCTCGCCGACCTGCAGGACTCTGTACCAGCTGTTTTCGGCCAAATCATACCGCCCATGTTGTTCATGATATAGTGCGAGCTGTTTTTCCGTACGGGCAGGAAGTTCGTATTCTTTCGTTTGTTCCAATATCGTTTGCACGCGTTCCGGTGCATCCAGCAGCTTCGGGTTGGCACCATGATTCAGGGCATATAAATAAAAGTGTAATGATTTCATTAACCGGATTAGTCCTTCATCCTCTGAATCCTGTTTCTCCTGGTCATCTATGCCTTCCACTCTGGCCTTCTCGCCATAAATGTAAGCTTCCTCTTCGATCAGCCTTGCGGCTTGCTGCAGATTGTCCACTTCAATAACCCCGCGAAATCGAAACATTTCAATGACATCCTCGGCAGGCAGAGAGTTCAGCAAGGACAAATTCATGCCAAACTGCCTACGAAGCAGCTCGTCCAGCTCCGACAGTGCCTCCGTGTGTTTTCGCTGCTGTCTCAGTGTCAAAGCTTTGCCTATCGCTTCGGTCATCTCCTCAATCATACGGAGCAGATAGTCTTTTCTGAACATCTAGTATGCCCCCTCATTCGCTCATTCGGATCATCGTCCATTGTTCCTAGTTTAATTCATGCCATATCAAAAAGCCAAAACATGACTTCCTCTAGGATTACAATCATGCAAAGAAACCCCTGTCGTCTTATTTAGACATCGCAGGGGCTCTTAAGATAGGGTTTGATGTTAACTGATGGAGTCAACTTGTAAAGTTATTTAATTCTGAGATTTACGCTTCAGGTAAACCATTCATAAATTGTTTAATGACCTGAATCAATTGTTCCGGTGCTTCATACATGCTCATGTGTCCCGCACCGGCAATAACCGCTTGGACAATATGCGGTTTATCACTCGTAAACGTGCGTTCCGGCGGGATCACGGAATCTTTTTCACCTGCAACCAGCAAAACCGGTAGCGGTGTGGCCGATAAAACATCCCGGCGATCCGGACGTTCCCGCATAGCCAGTGCGGCTCCCGCTGCACCCTGAGGTGCGGTCTGGTACCCGATTTCCTTAACACGTGATACTTTTGCCGATAACCGCTCCACATGTTCNGGAGCGAATAATCCCGGAACCAGTCCATCCACAAAGCTCACAATACCATCCGTCTGAATGGCCGATACCGCACGAAGCCGCTTTTCCTTGCCTTCTTCGCTATCCGGATAAGCAGTGGAATGGATTAAACCAAATGCCTTCAGTCGCTCCGGATGGCGCTGAGCGATGGAAAGCGCAATATATCCTCCCATGGAGTGTCCGAGCAGGACTGCCTTGTCCACATCCAGCTCATCCATTAATTGCAGAACATCGTTGCCCATTTGATCTATGGTGTATGTGCCCATAGGCGCGTCAGTCTTGCCGTGTCCACGCAGATCGGGTACGATGCAGCGATAATGACGTGCAAGTTCCGGCACAACTTCATCCCAATATGACGAACTGCCGCAGTATCCGTGAAGCAAAATCAGTGCTTCGCCCTTGCCTTGTTCGGCATAACAAATCGTCGTTCCATCACATATCACTTTTTTCATATGAATCCCTCTCTCTGCGCGATTTGAATTGAATTGAATTGAATTGAAT
>Ga0058696_1000474_pt1 | contig 16899 bp, 18 predicted proteins | sample AgamicMgSfrz_FD_55077 | JGI IMG/M metagenome (GOLD analysis project Ga0058696, IMG submission 55077) | Agave microbial communities from Guanajuato, Mexico - Mg.Sf.rz | ecosystem: Host-associated > Plants > Phyllosphere > Phylloplane/Leaf | place: Guanajuato, Mexico | collected 2012-05-30 | reverse complement strand
CACCTTTGCGGAAAATGAAGAGACCTGTGTTGTGTATGGAATGCCGCGTTCTGCTGTAGAGCTGCAATGCGTACGTCATCTTCTGCCTTTGCAGGAGATTGCCCCAAAACTTGTTCAAGCAGTGAAATAAACGGAGTGTAACTCATGGAGGAGGTGCCTCACAATGGACATGAACCAATACTTATCCATGTTTATTGATGAGTCTAATGATCATCTGCAATCCCTTAACGAAAACATGCTTCAACTCGAAGGCAATCCGGAGGATCTCGGTATAGTCCAAGTCATCTTCCGCTCTGCTCATACTTTGAAAGGTATGGCCGCAACAATGGGTTTTGAGGATTTGGCATCATTGACACACAAAATGGAGAATGTGTTAGATCTTGTACGTAATGAGAAGTTGAAAATGCAGGACTATATTTTTGATACCCTGTTTAAGAGTTTGGACGCGCTTGAATCCATGGTTCAGGATATTACCAGTGGTGGAGAAGGTAAAGCTGACGTTTCCGCAATTGTCGCTTCGCTTCAAGCCATTGAAAGTGGTGAATGGACAGGTGGCAAAGCTCCAGCTGCTGCAGCAACTACTAAGCCGGTAGAGAGCATTTCATCAGCAGTTGATCTAGACGAATTCCAATATTCCGTGCTGGACCAGTCGATCGCGGAAGGGCATCGAGTCTTCTATATTGATGTGCTTGTTAGTGAGGATAGTCAGCTAAAAGGCGTTCGTGCCTACATGGTATTCGATCTCTTGGAACGTTCGGGTGAAGTCGTGAAGTCTTTCCCTACGGTTCAGGATATAGAGCAAGAGAAGTTTGAGCGCAGTTTCTCGTTGTATTACATAACAACCAAAGAAGCGCAGGAACTGGAAAAAAGCATTTTAAGCATTTCAGAAATAGAAAGTGCCAAAGTCATTCAGCTGGATCAGGAAACTCTTCAGCAGATGACCAATCAGGCTGCAGCTGCAGTTGAAGCTGAAACAGTCGCTATAGCTACAGCTGTATCCCAAGAGGTCGCAACTGCGGTCAAAATTGAAGAAAAACCAGCAGCCAAGCCTGCTGCACCAACTAAACAGGCAGCAGCACCTTCGCGTACGATTCGAGTGGACATTGAGCGACTGGATGTACTTATGAATTTATTCAGCGAACTGCTGATTGATCGGTCGCGCTTGGAGCAGTTGGCAAGCGAAACGGGTAATAATGATCTATCCGATACCGTTGCTCATCTTAGCAGAGTCAGCTCAGACCTGCAAAACATTGTTCTCAAGCTGCGCATGGTACCTGTGGATACCGTATTTAACCGGTTCCCGCGGATGATTCGTGACCTAGCCAAGACATTGGATAAAAAAATTGATCTGGTCATTACCGGTGCTGAAACCGAATTGGATCGTACGGTTATTGACGAGATCGGTGACCCACTGGTGCATTTGCTGCGTAACGCGGTAGACCACGGTGTCGAGTCCATCGCAGAACGTGTTGCTGCCGGAAAACCGGAAATGGGTACAGTTAACCTTCGAGCTTTCCACAGCGGCAACCATGTTTTCATTGAGATTGAAGATGACGGTAAAGGAATTTATCGTGAGAAGCTTTTGCAAACAGCCATTAAACGCGGCGTTGTAACGGAAGAACAGGGTGCAAAAATGAGCGACGATGAAGTGAATCAACTTTTATTCGCTCCTGGTTTCAGCACAGCTGACAAAATCTCAGATATCTCGGGTCGCGGAGTAGGATTGGACGTTGTAAAATCCAAAATCACTTCGCTTGGTGGTAATGTAACCATTCATTCCACACCAGGCAAAGGGACTAATTTCTCGGTTCAACTGCCATTGACGTTGTCCATTATCGCTGCAATGCTTGTACGCGTAGGCTCGGAGAAATATGCAGTTCCGTTGTCCTCCATCGTGGAGACAGCTATTGTACAGCGTGAACAAGTTCGCAATATTCATGGTAATAAAATGATCACGTTCCGTGAATCCCTCATTCCGTACTTGTCGCTAAACGAAGTGTTTGGAGTACCTGACTTCAATGATGAGGATGAGTCGGAAACAGAAATCGTTGTCATCCGCAAAGGAGATCGTTTAGCAGCTGTTTCCGTTGAAGAATTCATTGGACAGAGCGAGATTGTTCTCAAATCGATGGGAACCTATCTTCCTTCCATTGAAGGAATCTCCGGAGCAACCATCCTGGGTGATGGACAAGTAGCTCTCATCGTTGATCCTAACGCATTCATTAAATAAACAATTACGTAAGCCTTACACTTTATAGGGAGGTTTTATCCATGGAAGAAGAATTGAAAGTCATTGTCTTTAAATTAGGTTCTGAAGAATACGGTATTGAGGTTGAAAAGGTTCAGACAATTGAGCGCATGATGCCGATTACTCGTGTTCCTAAGACATTTTCCTTCGTAAAAGGGGTTATTAATCTACGAGGGGTTGTAATCCCTGTTATCGACTTGCGTGGTCGCTTCTCCCTGCCAGAAACAGAATATACGGATCAAACTCGAATTGTAATTGTAGCTGTAGGTGACATGCAGGTTGGATTCATCGTCGACGCAGCCAATGACGTAATTGACATTAAGAGCAGTGCCATTGACAGTCCGCCGGAAGTGGTTGGTGGAGTTAAAGCGAGATATCTGCGCGGTGTGGCTAAATTGGAAAATGAACGTTTGTTGATCATGCTTAATCTGCATGAAGTATTGAATAAAAGCGAGGTTGTTCAGCTGGAAAGTGTCGAGGGCTAACACGTGGAGATGTTCAACCGATTTGAGGGATTCCAAATGGATGTGCTCAAAGAGGTCGGTAACATTGGAGCAGGCAACGCCGCAACGGCGTTGTCTCAGCTTCTAAATAGACCGATTGACATGGGCGTGCCAACAGTACAGATGCTCCCTTTTGAAGAAGTAGCGGAAAAAGTGGGCGGGGACGAACGAATCGTGGTGACTGTCTTTTTACGTGTTGAAGGCGAGGCGCCAGGTAATCTGTTTTTCATGATGACCCCGGAGGCCGCCAAAATGCTGCTGAACCGGCTTGCCGGTTTTGATCTGAAGGAAGGTCTCATGTTTACGGATATGGAACAGTCTGCGTTATCAGAAATCGGTAATATTTTGGCTGGTTCATATCTTTCATCACTTGCAGATTTTACTAAACTGTCGATGTATCCAACGGTTCCCGGACTTGCNATTGACATGGCAGGGGCAATACTCAGCTATGGACTGCTGCAATTTGGCGAAATGGGAGACGATGCACTTTTAATTGACACATCGTTCTTCGAAGGAGAAGATCAGGTGGAAGGTCAATTTTTCCTGATTCCTGATCCATTGTCATTTGCCAAGATATTTGAATCTTTAGGGGTGCCTCTGGATCATGATTGAAGAAAAAAGCGTCGTTAAAGTCGGTATGGCGGATTTGAACATTGCTCACCTTCCTGGCATAATCCGCACGACAGGGCTTGGTTCTTGTGTGGGGTTAACGATGTATGATCCGCATTTGAAGCTGGCTGGAATGGCGCATGTCATGCTTCCTTCTTCAGAGATTGCTAGAGAAGGAAAGTTGAACACGGCTAAATATGCGGACACCGCGTTGCCTGAGTTATTAGAAAAGATGTTGAAACTCGGTGCATCTCGCTCACGAATCGTGTCCAAGATGGCAGGTGGTGCTCAGATGTTTGCTTTTTCAGGGGCTGGGGATACGATGCGTATTGGGCCGAGGAATGCGGAATCTTGCCGTGAATGGTTGCAAAAGCTTAATATTCCTCTTCTTGCTGAAGATACAGGTGGGAATTACGGCCGGACCATTGAAATGGACTGTGAAACAGGGATTTTAAATATTAGAAGTGTACAAATGGGTGTAAAGGAATTATAAAACTATGATAGGAAACTACCGCATTAATCTTGGAGCAGGCATAGTCGGATTTATTCTGACTTTTTTTGTAGCATACAGCAGCAATTTGTTGATGACCAGTTTAATTCGCGGGTTAATCGGATTCGTAGCCTGGTATGCCCTTGCTTTTGGTCTGCGCTGGGGGCTGGGGTTGCTGCTGACCCCGTCCGCAGGAAGTAAGGGATTCGATTATGATCCCCAAATTGGTCCAGAAGTGAGAGGTTCGCAAGTGGACATTAAACTCGAAGACGATGGACAAGAGCTGAACGACTTGCTCAAGAATGGACAGAACGCCTCCTCTGGGGAAGAAATTCCGCCATCCGAGACGAAAGCTCCAACGGGCTTCGCCCCATTGGATCCGCCTAAACTGGTACGGACGAAAGATCCGGAAGAATTGGCGCAGGCCGTTCGTCACCTGACAGACAAATAAGGAGGGTGAAAGCAATTGGACGAGCGTAAAGCTTCACATTTGAACCATGCTGATCTGTGGGAAAAGTGGAAAGAACACGGAGATCTTGAAGCCAAAAAATCTTTAATTGAAAAATATCTTCACATTGTGAATTATGTATCCGGTCGTTTGGCTGTTGGGTTACCGAAAAATGTTCCAAAAGATGATCTTGAGAGCAACGGTGTCATGGGACTAATCGACGCTCTTGAGAAATTCGACTATGAGCGAGGCCTTCAATTTGAAACCTATGCCTCATGGCGAGTTCGAGGAGCGATCCTGGATGGTTTGCGTCAAGGAGACTGGGTTCCCCGTTCCGTGCGGGAGAAGGCGAAACGAATCGAAGATGCTTATCAGCAGTTGGAGCAAACCTATTTACGTTCAGTAAGCGATGAAGAAATGAGTCAGTATCTCGATGTGTCGACAAAGGACTTCCAACATATGCTCCAGGAAGTTGCTGTAATGTCACTATGTTCCCTTGAAGATCCGATTCGGGAAGAAGAGTCTGAGACTCGTCTTTCCTTAATGGTTGATGAAAAGGCCAAAAATCCTGATTACAAGGTGAACGAGTTTTATTTGAAGGATGCTTTGGTTCAGGGACTCGACAAGTTGACAGTTAAAGAGAGAACGGTTGTCTCCCTCTTGTATTATGAAGACTTGTCGCTTAGTGAGATCGCTGAAGTGATGTCCCTTTCACCATCGCGCATATCGCAGCTTCATTCCAAAGCCATTTTGAGACTCCGGGGAACGTTGGAAAAACAAAAGGATTTGTTGATGCGCAAAGATTAGTAGAGAACTTGATTATACGGATTTCGGGGAGTGGAAAGTCTAAAAGGAGGAAGAACTGCATTGACACAGCGAATTGCTTTGGAACAATGCCTTAGCGTTGTTTTATCGGAAGATAAAAGTACGGCCTACCTTGAGTTTTCCAAGCAGGAAGAAGGTTTCGCCTGCACGCTGGATGAACTGGAACAATTTATTGCGGGTCAGGGCATTAAGTATGGTGTGCTGCGTGAAGCACTGCTCGTGTTTGTGAATCAACCTGAAGCATATATAAATACGCAGTTGAAGATTGCCGAAGGCATCGCCGCTGTTCCTGGAACGGACGGATACATCAAAGTACTGGTTGGTATGGACGATGCAAGTGAGCGTCGACCTCTGGAAGCGGAAGATGGCAAGGTGGACTACAAAGAAGTAACTCGGTTAAACAATGTAAGATCAGGTCAAATCATTGCCGAGCGCATTCCTCCCGTGGATGGTACAGTAGGCCAAGCCGTCACAGGTGAGGAAATTCCTTTTCGTCCAGGGAAGGACGCACGATTCAAAGTGGGGAAGAATGTAGTTATTAATCCGGATGGATCTGCAATGTATGCCGCTTTGGATGGACTCGTGACCAAAACGGAAGGAAATAAACTGAATGTATTCCCCGTATATGAAATAAATGGCGACGTAGACTACAATATCGGCAATATCGATTTTGTAGGCACGGTGGTCATACGCGGCAATGTACTGACTGGTTTTAAAATAAAAGCAGCGGGTGACATTCGCGTTGTCGGCGGTGTTGAAGGCGCAGAGCTTGAAGCAGGTGGCTCTGTCGAAATCACCGGTGGTATTATCGGATATAACAAAGGGCATGTTCAGGCAGGTCATAATGTCAAATGCACCTTCATTCAGGAAGGTAATGTAGATGCAGGTGAAGATGTACTCGTTTCCCAAAGTATTATGCATTCCAATATTCGTGCAGGCAGGGGTGTGATCTGTGCAGGCACCAAAGGCCTTATTGTTGGTGGTTCCATTCAAGCCGGTGAAAATGTTTCAGCACGTATTGTGGGTAACAGCATGTCGACAGTAACTTCGATTGAAGTTGGCGTTCTTCCTAAGCTCCGTAACGAACTGAGTGAATTGCGTAAAGGGCTCAAGGAACAGATGGATTCCTTGGACAAAACGAAAAAGGCATTGGTATTGCTGGATCAATTAGCGGCTGCCGGACAACTGAGCCCAGACAAAATGGCAATGCGAGTTAAGCTTACAGCTACACAGAAGTCGGCACTTCGTTTTAACGAGGAAACCAAATTACGTATATTCGAGATTGAAAAAGTATTGGAAGATACGAGCAGAGCCCGAGTGGATATTCTCAAGATGATTTATGGAGGCTCTAAGATAGTTATCGGCAGATACACCAAATTTATTAAAGATCCTGTGAGCAGAATTTCATTTTATTATCATGATGGGGATATTACGATGACTCCATACGTTTAAGTACAGCATGAGGCACAGATAGAAAACCATTCGAAACCGTGAGGTGAGCGTATGAGTTTTAAGGCAGTAGAGTTGCAGATTGCAGTACCAAGAACCAGTGAGGCCGGTCGGTATCAGAGCGAATATCAACAGCGGCCGGTCACGGATCAGAATTTACTGGCGGTGCAAACGGCCAAGGAAGCAGAAGAGGCAAGACAGCGCAGTGAGGCGATGGAAGAAACTGCACATACAGGTGTACGTGACGGTCAATCCAGTGATGGAGAGCACCAAGGTGGTTCTCAGGAGCAGGAGACAATCCAGATGCAGGAGCAAGTCAAACCTGCGGAGCATCCGTACAAAGGAAAGCATGTTGATCTGTCTTTGTAACCCTTTCCGTATTGCAAAAATGAAAACTTGAGCTTTGAAGGCGATATCCAAAGGAGAGGAACCAATTTGTCACCATGGGTTATTATTGTCATATTAGGTGCCTGTGCCATTGCATATGCATTCATCATGCCCAAGAAAAATAAGACGCAGGAACCGAGCCAACAATTGGTGCAAGAGATGGAGTCCACACTTGAACACTATATGGCTGAAATCGAAAACGATAATGATGCTCTTATTCAGCGTGTTGCTGAAATGAAGGGAGAGGCGGCAGCTGCAGATCAACGCATGCAAATGCAGCTTGAAGAATTGCAGAAACGTCTCAACGAACTTGAAAAAAACAAAGCTTCTGAATCCAACCATTTTTCACATGTTTCAAAGGATCAATTCAATGGATTACAAGCTCAGGCTCTTGTAGCCAGTGTGAGAGATGATGCTGCCAAGCAGATCTTAGAAACCGAGCCACCACAACTTGCAAAAGAGCCTGTCAATGAGCGAGAGTCAATCAAGGATAGATATCCAGAATTATTTCTTTTGTATGATCAAGGCAAATCAGTGGATGCGATCGCAAAACAGACAGGCATACAGCGCGGAGAAGTACAGCTGATTCTTCAGCTGGCAGAACGGGAGGAAGGCTAAGAAATGGACAAGCGCTCCCTATGGATCGGAATTGGAACGGGCATGATCGTTGGAGCAGTGCTGCTTCAGCTCGCCACAGTGGGGCAAAACGCTCTATCCGACAGCAGTTTGGAAACGGAGCCGGCTACAGCCAATATGACCAAGGAAGAATTGGAGTCGGCTGCCAAAAGTATGGATTTGAAGCTTGTAGGGACAGAGGACGAACTGTATACGGAAGCCGAATGGGTGGAAAAGAAGAAGCAGGAGAGCAGTGAAATGCAAGGGGAGACGGCTGCTGCTCCGGAGAAGGCAGAGGATACAAGTGATCCGGAAGCACCCAAGCAGCCTCAGCAACCAGCTTCAAGCGGCAATGAGAGTCCGAATAATGTGAGCGAACCAAAAGCAACAGAGCCATCGTCACCGAATACGCCTCAAAAGGCAGCGGTCACTTTTCGAGTGCGCTCCGGAAACAGTTTGGCGATTGTCGCCGGAAATCTTGAAAAGGCTGGCATAGTAGATGATGCCCAAGCCTTTATTAAGGCAGGAAAGGCAGAGCGAATCAACACCAAAATTCAGGTAGGTACCTACGCACTTGAAAAAGGGGAAAGCTTCGAATCTATTATCGCGAAAATTACAAAAGAACCGTCAAGCTGAGTACACTCAGGCAAGACGGTTCTTTTATTTTAGAGCCTATTCGGATAGTTATTGTAGTCCGTAACTTTCACATATCATGAACACGTTGTGCGTATAGGTATTTTTGCTTTGAAAGACTGTTGCATCAGTCAAGCAGTTATGCTATATTAGATAACGGTGTTAAAACACACGCATGTGCTAATTTTGTTGAGGGTGCTTTCCTGATGGAGAGTCTTGGCGAAAAATGATGCCGGCGGAGGACACAATAAAAACCATATTAGGAGGTGTGTGAAGATGGCAGTAATCTCCATGAAGCAGCTTCTCGAAGCTGGGGTACACTTCGGTCACCAAACTCGTCGTTGGAACCCAAAAATGGATCGTTATATCTTCACTGAAAGAAACGGAATTTACATCATCGATTTGCAAAAAACGGTGAAAAAAGTCGAAGAGGCTTACAACTTCGTTAAAGGAATCGCAGGAGAGAATGGTACAATTCTTTTCGTGGGTACTAAGAAACAAGCTCAAGATTCCGTTAAAGAAGAAGCTGAACGCGCTGGTCAATTCTACATTAACCAACGTTGGCTCGGCGGTACTCTGACTAACTTCCAAACCATTCAAAAACGTATTGATCGTTTGAAACAACTGGAAGCTTGGGAAGAAGACGGTACATTCGCTGTATTGCCTAAAAAAGAAGTTATCTTGCTTCGCAAAGAAAAAGATCGTCTGGAGAAATTCCTCGGCGGTATTAAAAATATGAAAGGCCTGCCAAGCGCCCTGTTCATCATCGATCCACGCAAAGAGCGTATCGCTGTTGCTGAAGCTCGCAAATTGGGTATCCCAATTGTAGGTATCGTTGATACTAACTGCGATCCGGACGAAATCGATTATGTTATCCCAGGTAACGACGACGCAATCCGCGCTGTTAAGCTGTTGACAGGTAAAATGGCTGATGCCGTAATCGAAGCTAACCAAGGCGAAGAAACTTCCGCTTAATAGATTCGAACATAACGAATGAACTAAATGAAAAGGGTGGTTGGTAGGTGGATAACCTCTCACTGCCCTTTTTTTAGAGTGTACGTACAATACTTATTTTGGAGGGAATTAATAATGGCAGTTAACGCGAGTGCAGTAAAAGAACTTCGTGAAAAAACGGGCGCAGGTATGCTCGATTGCAAAAAAGCACTGGAAGAAGCAAATGGTGATATCACAAAAGCGGCTGAAATTCTGCGTGAAAAAGGTCTTTCCGCAGCTGCAAACAAAGCAGGACGTGCAGCTACTGAAGGTACTGTAGAATCTTATATCCACGCTGGTGGCCGTATCGGTGTCCTGGTAGAAGTTAACTGCGAAACTGACTTCGTAGGTAAAACAGACCAGTTCAAAGATTTCGTTAAAGATATCGCTATGCAAATCGCTGCAGCTAGCCCGAAATTCGTGACTCGTGAAGAAGTTCCTGCAGAAGAGCTGGAAAAAGAAAAAGAAATTTTGAAAGCTCAAGCTCTGAACGAAGGCAAACCAGAAAAAATCGTTGAAAAAATGGTTGAAGGCCGTATCGGTAAATACTACGAAGAGTACTGCCTGATGGAACAAACCTTCGTTAAAGATCCAGACAAAACAATCTCCCAATTGCTGAACGAAAAAATCAGCCAAATCGGTGAGAACATCTCTATCCGTCGTTTCGTTCGTTACGAACTGGGTGAAGGTTTGGAGAAAAAAGTGGATAACTTCGTAGAAGAAGTTATGTCCCAAGTGAACAAATAAGACGGTTTTATACCGGCAAGCAAAAATTGGTTTTCGAAGATATAAGAATGATAAAACTTCGAAGCAGAGCTCCCTTATATCTCAGGAAAACAGTTCCTTACCGGTTAATCGTTTTTCCTAAAAGAGTGGAACACAGTTGTGTTCCTTTCTTTTTAAGCAGGAGGCCATGCGCGAGAAGTTTTGTTGATTGAACACCGAAGGTGCTCAAGTTTAAAGTGGAGGGTGAACAATTGGAACAGCCAGTATTCAAACGCGTTGTCTTAAAGGTTAGTGGGGAGTCCCTTTCCGGTCAAAACGGCTATGGTATTGATGCAGAGACGATCTCGTCGATTGCTCAGCAGGTAAAAGAAGTTGTTGAACTTGGTGTGCAGGTTGCCATTGTATGTGGTGGCGGAAACATCTGGCGTGGAATCGCCGGTAGCGAAAACGGCATCGATCGAGCAACGGCCGATTATATGGGAATGCTAGCTACAGTAATGAACTCGCTAGCACTGCAAGATGCATTGGAACAGATTGAAGTGCCTACACGTGTACAGACTTCAATTGCCATGCAGCAAATTGCAGAGCCGTATATTCGTCGCAGAGCTATTCGTCATCTGGAGAAAGGCCGTGTCGTTATTTTTGCAGCAGGTACAGGTAACCCGTTCTTCTCCACGGATACAACAGCAGCACTGCGCGCAGCGGAGATCGAAGCAGAAGTCATCTTGATGGCTAAAAACAAAGTTGATGGCGTATACTCGGCAGATCCGTTCAAGGACAGTACGGCTGAGAAATATGAACAATTGACTTACCTCGATGTACTTAACAAAAATCTTGGTGTAATGGATTCGACGGCGTCCTCACTGTGTATGGACAACAACATTCCGTTGATTGTATTTGCCATTACAGAACAAGGTAACATCAAACGTGTAGTTCTTGGTGAACGCATCGGAACAATCGTTAAAGGGAGTGTAGATTAATGCCAGAAGCGGTTAAAAAACATGCCGAAGAACGTATGGATAAAGCAATTCAGGCGTTACGTCGTGATCTTGCCACTTTGCGTGCAGGACGTGCAACTCCGGCTCTTCTGGACCGGGTTCAGGTAGAGTACTACGGAGCAATGACACCACTTAATCAACTCGCGAATATTAGCACACCGGATTCCCGTACACTGATGATTCAGCCATGGGACAAATCTTCTATGGGCGAAATTGAACGTGCGATCATGAAATCGGATCTGGGATTAACGCCAGCCAACGATGGTAACATGATTCGTTTGTCCATTCCGCCACTTACGGAGGAACGCAGAACAGAACTCGTGAAACTGACGAAAAAGTTCGGCGAAGAAGGCAAAGTAGCGATTCGTAACATTCGTCGTGATGCGAATGATGATATCAAAAAAATGGAGAAGTCAGAGATTTCCGAGGACGAATCCCGGAGACATCAGGACGATATCCAAAAATCGACCGATAAGTTTATTGCTGAAGTCGATAAGGTACTCGCTGCCAAAGAAAAAGAAATTATGGAAGTGTAAGACAAGCGCAGCCCCTCCAATACGGTGGGGTTTTGTCTCTTTTTCTAGTCTTCAGGTGAAGAAACTTCAGGGATTTTGGAGGAACAGGAATGATCAAACGGGTTCGGTCGTGGTGGAATGGGGCTGAAAAGCAGGAAACGCTGACTATATCCGAGGATAATATCCCGCAGCACGTTGCCATTATTATGGACGGGAATGGACGATGGGCCAAACGTCTGGGTCTGCCACGCATAGCTGGGCATCAGAATGGCATGAAGGCAGTTAAACGTGCAACCATCGCGGCGGATGAACTGGGCATCAAATATCTGACGATGTATGCTTTTTCGACAGAAAACTGGACACGTCCAAAAGAAGAAGTGGATTTTCTGATGAGACTTCCACAAGAATTTCTGGCGATCGAGTTAGATGAACTTATAGAAAAGAATGTCCGCATACGCATGATGGGGCAGGAAGAGAAGTTACCTTCACATACCGTTAATGCNTTACGTGAAGCNATTCGTCTTACGGAACANAATACGGGGCTTGTATTGAACTTTGCAATGAATTATGGAAGTCGTAGAGAAATGACGGACTGTGTGAAGCAGATTGCGTTGCAGGTCCAGTCGGGGGAACTCTCGGCAGAAGACATTACACCTGAGCTCATAGACAAACATATGTTGACTGTGGATATGCCNGATCCGGATCTGTTAATCCGGACGAGTGGAGAATTAAGGCTCAGTAATTTTATGCTTTGGCANCTTGCNTATAGCGAGTTATGGTTTACGGATATATACTGGCCCGAATTTGGCAAACAGCACTTGCATGAAGCAGTAGCCGAATATCAGCGCAGAACAAGGCGTTACGGCGGTTTGAAATAGATGGAGGATGAAGCCGTTGAAACAGCGATTAACGACAGGGATAGTAGCAGGTGTGTTGTTTTTGGGTTTTTGCATGCTGGGCGGACCTTGGTATCATGGCCTGGTACTGCTTATGGCTCTCATCGGTTATTATGAATTTGTGAAAATGACGGGGGTACAGCCTTTTTCAGGTGTAGCCCTAGTTGGGTATGCAGGTGTTTTTGCACTTGTCTTTCCATGGGAAATGGTATGGGAGGGCAGGCCGCTAACCTTGTTCCAGATCAGTTGGCTGGTTATGCTCGTTTTAATGACGGCCTCGGTAATCAGCAAGAACAAGCTTCCTGTGAATACGATAGCCATGCTCTTTTTGGGTGTGCTGTATATAGGCATCGGATTTTATTATATTGCTGAGTCCAGACATCTGCATCACGGGCTCTTTTGGACATTCCTATTATTAGGCTCCATCTGGGCAAGTGATGCAGGTGCCTATTTTGTTGGGAAGCTTATGGGTAAAAACAAACTATGGCCTTCGATAAGTCCTAACAAAACGGTGGAGGGTGCGTTGGGCGGCATTGTGATAGCCGTTGTAACATCTGTCGTGTTTTCCATGTTGTCGGACGGCCTGTTATCTTGGCAGAGAGCAATATGGATTGGGGTCGCTTGTGCTGTAGTCGGCCAAATGGGTGATCTGATTCAATCCGCTTACAAACGTGTGTACAATATTAAGGATTCCGGCAGCCTTCTTCCGGGGCATGGGGGTATTCTGGATCGGTGCGACAGCTGGATTGTTGTGTTTCCATTTGTACATATACTAATGCTTCTGCCCTACTAATTTTTTTGAACATAACCGTGTGTAAAAAAGAAATGGATTTCTAACTATGCACGCAATGGATAAGTAAAGATGAGGTGCAGCATGAAGAAAATAGCAATTCTCGGATCCACCGGTTCAATTGGAACTCAAACATTGGATGTCGTTGACATGCATCCTGAGCTTTTTCAGGTGGAGGGNCTGGCTGCCGGAGGAAATACTGAGCTTTTAATTGAGCAAGCCAAACGTTATCGGCCTAAAAAGGTGTCGGTGGGTAGCAAAGAACTCGCTGAGACGGTTGCTCCGCACCTGCCTGCGGGAACGCAGCTCTTTTATGGAAAAGAGGGCTTGGTAGAAGTAGCAGCCGGGACAGACGCGGACACTGTGGTTACAGCTGTCATGGGGAGCGTGGGGCTCGAATCAACGCTGGCTGCCATTGATGCAGGTAAACAAATAGGACTTGCCAATAAGGAAACGTTGGTGACGGCAGGACATATTGTTACAGCGAGAGCTGCAGAAAAAGGAGTTTCTCTGTTACCGATTGATAGCGAGCACTCTGCCATATTTCAATGTTTGAACGGAGAAAACCGCAGCCGTGTATCCGGAATTACACTTACGGCCTCGGGGGGTTCTTTCCGCGATTTCACACGTGAACAACTGCAGGATGTTACTGTTGAAGATGCTCTGAAGCATCCCAATTGGTCGATGGGCTCCAAAATTACGATCGATTCGGCGACAATGGTGAATAAAGGCCTGGAAGTTATCGAGGCTCATTGGCTGTTCGGTTTGACGTATGATCAGATTGACGTGCTGCTTCACCCAGAGAGCATCATACATTCCTATGTTGAATTTGAAGATACGAGCATCATTGCTCAGCTTGGTAATCCGGACATGCGTGTTCCGATTCAGTATGCGTTAACTTATCCGGATCGGCTGCCTTCACCAGCACAGAGATTGTCTTTGGCACAAGCAGGCAAGCTGCAATTCCGTGAGATGGATATGGAACGGTTCCCTTGTTTAAGACTGGCTTATCAGTGTGGTAAAATGGGAGGGACTGCAACGACGGCATTTAATGCCGCGAATGAGGTTGCTGTAGCACGCTTCTTGCGCAAAGAGATTTCGTTCCTTAAAATAGAGGATATTATTGCTTCCGTGCTGGATGCACACCACAATGTGGACAATCCTGATCTCGAACAAATTGCACGATGTGACCAGGAAAGTCGTAGACTTGCTTTTAGTCTGTGATCCTTTTTTCATCACAAATATGGAAGAAGTGATTCTCTTGTGCGGCACCTTGGAATAATGATAATCTAAAGGGACAGACTTCGGTTCGTGCCATGAAGGAGGATGGATAGGGATTGGAAACCATACAAGTTGTATTTTTAACGGTGCTCATGTTCTTTGTCATCGTGACGGTTCATGAATGGGGGCATTATTATTTTGCCAAACGCGCCGGTATTCTTGTAAGGGAATTTGCGATCGGTTTTGGTCCCAAATTGTTCTCATATAAAAGAAACGAGACCCAGTTTACATTGCGTTTACTTCCATTTGGCGGATATGCACGTATGGCAGGGGAAGACCCCGAGCTTGTTGAAATCCAAGAGGGTCAAACCATTGCGGTTAGACCGGTGGATGATCAAGTCAAAATGATTTATTTGGACCAATTGGATAATCGTAAAAATGTAATACGTGGTGAAGTGCTCTCCATTGATATGGAGAATGCATTGAAATTGCAATTAGATGTCGATGGAGAAGTACAACAATACCGCATTCATCCACAGGCGATGCTCGTAAGTCGTGGTAAACAAACACAGATTGCACCGAAAGACCGGCAGTTTGGCAGCAAGACGGTTGGACAACGCGCGATGGCGATTTTTGCTGGACCATTGATGAACTTTATTCTGGCTTTTGTTTTGTTTGCAGTGTACGCACAAATGGCCGGAGTTCCAGTGGAAAATCCGAAAAATCTGCAAATCGGTGAAGTGCTTGAAGGCGGCGCTGCCGACCAGGCCAACCTGAAAGAAGGAGATATCATTGAGACCATCAATGGTACGGCTATAGGTATTGATTCACAAAAAATGGTGGCTATGATTGCTGAGTCGAAAGACAAGCCGATGGAATGGACGCTGCGTCGGGGAGAGGAAACGTTTAACATAACGATAACGCCCCGTACTGTTGAGGGACAAGAGGGCGGTAAGGTAGGAATTGTGCCTACACTGCCAACCCGATCTGTCGGATTTGCAGAAACGTTCAAAGTTTCGGGTATAGCCATGGTGGATACCACGAAAGTCATCTTTGAAGGTTTCAAACATCTGATTAATCAGTTTAACATGGACGACATTGGCGGGCCGGTACGTACATTTGAAGTAACAGGTCAAATTGCCAAACAGGGAATTGAGCAGCTTACGAGATGGGCGGCTATTTTGAGTTTGTATCTTGGGATCTTCAACCTGTTGCCAATACCTGCATTGGACGGCAGCCGATTGGTGTTCCTGGGGATTGAAGCGCTAAGAGGCCGGCCTGTTGATCCTAACCGAGAAGGTATGGTTCATTTTATAGGCTTTGCCATGCTGTTTGTACTGATGCTGGCTGTAACATATAATGATATACTACGTTTAATTAACGGATAATTATGGTTTGACTACACTCTGAACTTGCAGAGATGGTCGTTATGGGAGGACGCTGGAGTCTTATGTCAAAGGAAAATGATAAACAATTCGTGACTGAAATCACACCACAGGGCGAGGATTTCTCCCGTTGGTACATTGATGTTATTAAAAAGGCCGATCTGATGGATTATTCCCCGGTTCGTGGATGTATCGTATTCAAGCCGGACGGATTTGAGATCTGGGAACATATCAAGGATGAGCTTGACCGTCGCTTCCGTGAAACGGGCCACCGGAATGCTTACTTCCCGATGTTCATTCCGGAGAGCTTTTTCCAAAAAGAAAAAGAGCATGTTGAAGGATTTAATCCGGAATTGCCTTGGGTTACTGAAGCTGGCGGTGAAAAGCTGGAAGAACGTTTGGCGATTCGTCCGACTTCCGAAACGATCATTGGTCACATGTATTCCAAGTGGATTCAATCCTATCGTGATCTGCCTGTGCTGATCAATCAGTGGGCTAACGTTGTTCGTTGGGAGAAAAGAACATTGCCTTTCCTGCGTACCAGTGAATTCCTCTGGCAGGAAGGCCACACGGCTCATGAAACGGAAGAAGAAGCACGTGAAGAAACTATGCGCATGCTTGAGATCTACCGCGAAGTCGTGGAAGAGTATTTGGCAATCCCGGTCATCACTGGTCAAAAAACGCCTTCAGAGAAATTTGCAGGAGCGGTGGATACATATTCCATCGAAGCGATGATGAAAGATGGACGTGCCGTACAGGCCGGAACTTCTCACTTCATGGGTACTAACTTTGCAAAAGCATTTGAAATTCAGTATCTCAGCCGGGAAAATGTGCTTGAGCATGCGTATACGACATCGTGGGGCGTAAGTACACGCTTGATCGGTGCGCTGATCATGGTACATGGTGATGATCGTGGTCTGGCACTTCCTCCAAAAGTGGCACCAACCCAAGTCGTGATGATTCCAATTGGACCGCCAAAAACGCGTGATGCGGTTGTCGGTCGTGCAGACGAATTGTTTGCCGAACTGAAAAAAGCAGGCATTCGTGTTAAAATGGATGATCGCAGCGACGTTCGTCCAGGCTGGAAATTCAATGAATACGAGATGCGCGGAGTTCCAATTCGTCTCGAGATTGGTCCTCGCGATATGGAAAATGGTGTATGTGTGCT
>Ga0058696_1000469_pt1 | contig 17001 bp, 19 predicted proteins | sample AgamicMgSfrz_FD_55077 | JGI IMG/M metagenome (GOLD analysis project Ga0058696, IMG submission 55077) | Agave microbial communities from Guanajuato, Mexico - Mg.Sf.rz | ecosystem: Host-associated > Plants > Phyllosphere > Phylloplane/Leaf | place: Guanajuato, Mexico | collected 2012-05-30 | reverse complement strand
TGTTATTGAGACAAGAAAGTACCTACAAAATTTATGATAATGGCTATTTACCAACGATTGTTTATGTGATTTTAGTTTAAACTTTCATGTCTTTTTACAAAAGACATGAAAATGGATACTTTTTTATAAAGAAATTACTTTAGTTATATATATCTACGTACATCTTTACTATAGTTTTTAATAGCAAATCTGTTAATTAAAAAGTACAGTTTCGTATAACGATTCTTTCTAACATAAAAATACATCACTATTTAATAGTGATGTATTTTTATTAATGATAAGAGGCTAATGTGTTGTAATCTGAATTTTCTAGTAAATATTAATTCAAAGTTTGACGTTAATGTATTTAACTCTCTAAATCATAGACTTTATCTAATAATTCATCATCACACACTAATTTCATTTGCATACATTGCATTTACTTGTTTCCTAAAATCCCTTTCCATTGCTCTAAAGATTTTGAGTGATTTGCACCTTCCATTTTTTTCAGTAACTGCTTATATGTATTACTAGCTCTTTGACGCTCAGGGCTTTTAGCATTTCCTAAATAAGTATCTACATGCACTGACTGACCTGTGCTATCAGTAATTGGTTTTAAAACGGCCCTTTCAGCATGACGACAGAAATGCTCAACCATTCCTTTATATGTTTTAGGTGTATGATTGGGATTCTTAAATGCATCTATAGCCAACGATTCAAGATGGTATCCTGATAGTTGTCTTTGCTTAGGTAAAGCAGCATTAATGTTTTTCATTAACTTAATTAATGGCACAATCTTATTATTATTTAATTTATTAACATTAGTTAGTTTTTCTGCAAATTTACGTGGTCTTATAACGTTACTCCAATTATTTTCTCCGGGTCTTGGAATACGATAACCCGTTACAGTTTTGATACTAGGTAATAACTGAATCTCATGACCAGATTTAAATTTTACAGTTATGGCTAATTTACCAATCTTCACTTCGGTTTTAGGTAATCGTTTTTCTATTTGCTCTTTAAAATGCTTTAGTACTTCCATTGGTTGCGCTTTGGCATAATTTGTGTTGTTAATTTGAACTAACATATCAACATCGCTTATCCCAGCTGAATAAGTATTTTTAATTACTGAACCGCCAAACTTTAAATCAACAAAACCTTCTATATCTTTTTCAAGTGCACTTTTTATAGTTTCTAAGTGCCGATTAATTCCCTCAACATCTCGACTATTTACTTCCTGGAAATAGCCTTTAATGTACTGATTAATATCCGTTTCAAATCTCTCTATCTCTAGTTGTTCTTGTTTTTCTTGTTCTAACTGACTAAGGGTCTTAGAAGGAATATTATAGCCTCTACTACCGCCCATTACACTTCCCCCTCTATTTATAATTTTGCATAATTACTTTAAGAATCCGTTGAATCTCTCGAAGTTCTGTAGCACCCAACCCCAGTTCTTCCCAATCAGATGATTTTGAAAAGGAAATCATCTGATTTTTTAACTGCGATAAAACTTCAAGATTTTCCACATAACTTAATACCTTAACTTCATTATCTAATTGATTCCAAATTCCCGAATATAATNCATGATGGTTTAAATATGTTGGCGTATTATTTTTAAATGAGAAGCGCAGCCAAGATAAACCATCAAAAATATCAGCTCCACACAAAAAATACAATACGATAGATATAGGATCAACACACCCAAAAATATGGATAGGTGTCTCTAATCCTATTTCCATCAAAGATTTTCTAATTTTATAAATGCTCATAGCCCGTTCTAATACAGAATTTCCTAGTTCTTTTTCTGTGAATCCTACTACATCAAAGGTAGAAAGAAGAGTAATATGTTCTGTTAAATTATCTACATCTATAAGTAACTCGCCATAATTAAACGGTTTACATAAAAAATCACTTGAAAATTCAGAGAATTTATTAAAACTCTCTTGCGCAAGTTCTACTTGTTCTCTAAGTGTATATACTTCTTTAGAATCAAAATTAACCAATAATATATCAGTAATAGGTTTTAAAATTTTTACTTGATTTTCATATAATTTCACATTCCATTCTTTGGGTATGTACAAAGAATTATAAATATCAGCGATATCATGTTCTTGATTGCTCTCATATCCTCCACTATCTACAATTAAAATATCCGATTCATAAATTTGAGAATGCTCTAGATATTTATAGTACAAGTCATACACACTTATAAGAGAAGCCTCAGTTAATTTTTCTTTAAGATAACTATGAAGCTCTTTAACATGAGGAAATCCTTTACTTGAAAACGACGGAACAAGAATAGGTGTATTATAATCCATTTTTTTAATCTTCCGAATTTTAGATAGATGCTGATTCATTTAATATCCCCCTATCAATACATGAAAGACACTTTCCACAAGGTTCTACCTGTCCTAGTTCACAACTGTATGTCAACTGGATAGGTACTCCACTTTCCATAGCATATTTATAAACCTGGCTCTTAGAATACTTAAGAAATGGTGCTATTACTCTTGTAGCTCCCCCAAAATAACCATCAAGAATATGCTGAATGTCTTTAATAAAGATTGGAGAACTGTCATAGTATGGAGTGCCTGAGTGAATCCCAATAGAGATTAAGGATACAGGTACTTTAGTATGTCCACATCCTGCCAAAATAAAAAGGGCATTTCGGCAATAGTATTCTCCATCATTATCACCAAGTTTAAATCCCAATTTTTTATGATGGAGCTTTATACCATAATGTTCACTTATTTGCTTTGCAGCTAAAAGTTCTTGCTTATAACTTTTCTGTCCATAATCAAAAAAAATGGCTTCAATGGCGTCTCCTTGAGAGATATGATATCGTACTAATGCAGCAGAATCTATTCCTCCACTTAATAATATCAATGTTGAATAAGTAGAATTTTCTTTACTCATTTTAATTCTCCCTATCTTCATGATTTGTTACATCTGACGAAAAAAGTTGTTTACATTTCATCTTAATAATATACAATCGTATGGACATATGAGGTGTTTGTTCTAGTTTTTTACTAATGTCAATTTTCATATACAACCGTTTCTTCTCTTTAAGAAAAACCTTATCAGGAATTATAGGTGCATTTTCATTAATTACAGTATATTCATTTACCAGCTGATTACAATCATCCTGTGTAAGAGTTTCATAGGTTTCCAAATTACTTGCTGTTCGTATGAAAGTGGTTAGCTGCTTTCCAATTGTTTCATGAATTGCGGCCTTTTTCCCTAACCCCAAGTACTCTTCTAAAATAGTTATAATAAAGATTAGACCAGCAAAACTTCCAATAATTAACTTATAATTCCCGTCAGTTAACCAAGGAAACCATGGGATAAACGTCTTATATTCTGCAAAAGTTAGGATAGCCGTTAAGGAAGAACCGATTAATGCAATCGTATGGAGCATTTTGTTCACTAAATTTGCTTTTCTACTTATACTTAAATGCATTTGTCGATTTTGTTCAGCTTTTTTCTTTAAATTCTTAATCTCTTTTTTCATTATATCCTGCGACATGGAAACACCTCATTATTCATTTCATAAAAATTATACCATTGCAATATGTAAAATTCTACCTGATAGTTTGTTTAGTAGTCATGAATAATATTATTAGAAAACAATTAAAACAATTCTAACTATATGTAATTTTAATATAGTCTTCTACTTATCAGTAATAATTTATTTGCCATAGTCTTATGTTTTTTTAGTTATTTTCACATTTGGGAGTTAAAACTAAACAATCAAAATGTTTTGCTATAGGCAAATCTACATGAAATTCAAGTGTAAATCGTCCACCTAAGGAATCTCTAGATTTTATTGAAGCCGATCATGCTGTATTACAAGTTCGTTAAACTAGTATAAGAGGTGTTATCTGTCGTTTGTATTATTGGACTAATTTCATGCTTACACCAATAAGTAAATTGTACTTTCATATCTTTTTCTTCAGCCAATTGGCTCCATTTCTCAACATGTTCAACCTATTTATCCCAGTGTTAAAATTAATGATTTATCCACCACGATCTTTTTTAGGCTATCATTCCAATCACAAAATAAGAACACTCAATATTTTTTAAATTTTAATATTTCGCTAATTTGTTTCCATTAAATGTAAATNGGTGTAATTATATTAGTCTAAAAATATTTTTTTAATGTTTATTAAGTATATTAATTGATATAATACATATTAACAATATAAGTAAGGAATGATCCAATGCCATTTTTATACTCATCACCAATTACAAACAGAAATCGTTGTATAAATATAGAAACCTTTTTAAAGAAGTATGATATTAATGAATATATATTAATACTTGATTCCAATATCTGCATCTATATAGAAAATTATTTTTTAGACCCTTTAAAAACTATTGATAGTTGGAAAAAAAGTAATGACTTGGAAACTTTAACTGACTTTTTTGATATGATAAAATTCGTTAAGGAATTTAAGGTTTCATATAATACGGATCAAGCATTGAATGAAAGTTGTAGGGATATTTTAAATAATTATTCTTTAAACATACCTAAATTCGTAAAAAGAGTAGACTGTATTGAATATATATTATCAGATTTATCTGTATCACAAGTATTATATCCTACCGGAAAATTTCAATCTAATAATAACTTGAATTTGCTAAAGGAAATAATGGAACCTCTTTTTAAAGCTATTGATCCCCCCTATATCACTACAAATTTAATTATGTCGTATATATGTACTTTAAAGATAAAACAACTTATAGATGACAGAAAGCAAAAAAATTATGAGAAATTAAGAAGTTATTTTCAATTTATTACTGAGAAATTAGATNTTATAAGTCTAGCACACTTAGGAGTTGCTATTTTAATCTTTGGTGGATTTAAACTAAGCAATGGAAAAGGTATGGAGAGTTTAATTCATATTAAAAAAAAGAAACATTTATCTAAAAGAGATTCTTATATTCACGGGATTTGGAACGCTGCTACTGATTTAGCTTGGGTTGTTAATGTATGTCGAGAAATTAAATATGATAAAATACCTATATTTGTGACTAATGACAGAGCACTAAATGAAGTAATGACTCGATATATTATTAATCCTAATATAAAACAACAAGATAATGGCCCCCTCCTTGCCGCATTTGATTATTCAAATGTAAAATTCGATATTAAATATGAAAAAGAATTGAAAAATATTGAAAAGGAATTAGATTCATTTCAAAATAAAAACTTACTACAGAGGATGATAAAATTAAATGAGGAAAAAGAGAATGATGCCATTTTAAATAGGTTCTTAACAATTAAACAAGAATTAGAAACTCACCTTCCCTCAAATTAAATTGAATTTTTTATTAAATAAATTAAGAATGGCACACAACGTACATCTAGATATACATAGTTTTTTAGTCAGAAAGTATCCACGTTAGTGTCTTAGTTTAAAAAAGTACCCATTTTCTTGTCTTGATATCTGGACAAGAAAATGGGTACTAAATGAACTGTCTCTGTAAAAAAGTTTTCCCGTTATGTCTGAAGTAATATGTTATGTTACATTTGCTTTCATTATTCCAAAAAGAACTTGTATTGATTCTTACAAGTTCTTTTTGGAATTACTTAGGACCTTGAAATAATGATTAATCGTTTAAAACTAACTGTATTCCATAGTCTTCAAATCTTTTTTTCTATTATTTTTCGTTCCACCATTTTTTTATTTCTTTAATAGGAGGAAAGTTTTCAGCTTCTTCCTCAGACATTTTGGTTGCCACTGAATTTCCTATTTTAACTTTACTTTCTTCCGGAATTGCAGATACAATCTCAAACGCTCCATAATTTAGATTTTCTACTTCTGTATTTAAAACTTTTGCCAAAACAGTCTTTGGATACATATTTTCTAATGTTCTATACTCTTTAATCATTAAGAATTCAACATTATGATCTTTACAATTAGATCCATAATTTAATTTTCTTTGTTTTATATTCCCTCCCTTTCCTAGAGGGGCAGATAAATCACTGTCTATAATAACCATACTTTTTTCATGTAATTTTTTTAACTCTTTTGGAGCAATCTTAAAGAGATTATCGCCACCAAGAGGGATAATTAATATTCCTTCCTCTTCTGTATTCAACCCTACTTTATTTAATAGTATGGTTAGGACAGTCACCTCAGTTTGTCCTTCGACAAATATTACCCCTTTTGCAGCAAGAGCTAGAGGTAAGTAAGCTCCTAAAGAGTTAAAAACAATCTCTTTATTAGTAATATCAATATCCTGACAATGGGTCTGAATACCATTATGCTTAATTAGATATAGTTTTTCTTTGCCTTTTAAGGAATTTAGTATAAAAGGAGAATGTGTTGCCAAAACCCACTTTATTGGAAGGGTGCGAGAGAGCATTCTAAGCAACTTGACAAATCTCTGTTGTAGCATTGGATGCAAACCTATTTCGGGTTCATCAATGAATACAATACTCATTACAGTGGAGTTATTTAATAACTTTGCCAATAAATACAATGTGTTGTAAATGCCATCACCACTTCTGGACAATGGCTGATATTTTTCATTGCCGTTTTGGTTCCAAGTTAAAAATAATTCCTCAGATTTTTCATCACCAGTAGGATTGTTTATCTCAATTCTTACTAATTCAGGGAATAAAATTTTGCAACTGTTCATAAAGAAATCATATTCCCCTCTTATTCTACCATTTTCCGAACTAATACTTTTAAAGAAAGTCATTAATTGTGATTTTTGATTTTCTTCCTTTAATATTATGTGCTCCTTGCTTCTTGTAACACTTGGAACAAATAGACAATTCATATTTTCCACAGCAGTCTCCAAACCAGTTACTTTATGAATTGTCCGATAAAGATATTTTGAAAAATCATCAATGTTTTGATATCCAAAGTATTTTTCAACAAAATTAATCCAAAACTCACGGTCAATGCAATTAGCATAAGTGGCAGGGTCGAATGCACTTGATTTCATTGGAATTTTTAATTGTATAACAGCGTTTTTAAGAAAATCTTTAACTTTATCGTTTTCAATATCTATTCCACTCTCTGTTAAATCTTGGATAAGTCTTTCAAATTCATCATCTTGAAGTATATAGTTCCAAATTTCATCCCCATCTTTATCAGTACATTTGAAAGCTACTCTAATAAATTGCTCTATTGTTTCTATTTTATAACCGTTACGGTGCTCACTTCCAACCAATAATTCTGATATATACTTTCCATTGTTTAAAATATTATTTAAACCAATAAATGAAGATAATAAAGCTGAAGTTTTCCCTGTGTCATTAATACCTGATAGAACTGTAATATCATCAATATATAGCTTAAGCGGGGGGGTATTTCCAATGGATCTATAATTACTTATTTCAATACTGTGTATATGCAAATTTTAAACCTCCAAAAACATGTTGAATTTTCTATTATGATTTTAATAAAAAATAATTATATCTAAAATTATAATAACATGAATTAACAATTCAATTTTATTTTTAGCATATATATTTAGTAGCCGTTTCTAGAAAGTAATTGAGTAGACTTTCTAAATTATTGTTACATTACTACATCTATTTAGGCGCTTATACAGCTATTTTTTCAACAACAACTACTTTAAACCTCCCCCTCACTCTTTGAATATCTACTGTCGCCTTCTTCTCAATTTGCTTTTTAAGATTCACATCGAGTACTTTTAGCTTCTTCAAAGGTTCCGTTCGCCTTTTAAAAAGTCTTTAGTTAACCATTTGCGTCTAGATGTCTCACTAATATGACATGTCTGCGTCATTAATAGAATAACTAATGTGAGAAAAAATCATTTGACACTTGCTATTTTAAAAAAATAAAAAACCTGAAATATGCCCTCTTAAATAAGAGTCTCTTTCCAGGTTTACACTTCAAATAATATACGACTGTTATTTTTTAATGTGTAATACTTAATCTGCCATCTTCGAAAATCAGAAATGATTGGTATGATTCAATGAATCCCTCAGTTTCTGGGTCCCCAGCGTTAATAAGACGCGTATTATGCTTGTCCATATAATCTTGCATTTCATTAAATTTCTCTTTATCTACGATATACATGTAGGAATATACTTGTTCACCATCTACCTTGAAAGGTTCAGAAAGTTGGAATGCATCTCCATACTTCTCTTTAAAATACTTTCTTGCTTCTTCGTGGCTTTTAAAATTAGGAATTTCTGCAGCTTCTTCGCGACTAATCCATAACTTTAATGACATTTTATTCACCTCAGTGTAGTTATTTTTAGAAATTTTTCTAATGTATCGTATAGTATCATTATAGGTTATTGTTCTAGTGATCCCTATAATGATTACGAATATTCTGTTTTTGTTAATTGTAATTTTATATAAATCGCGTTTTCTCGAACAACACCTGCAGATACAAACTAAATAACTATTACTATATTTCTGTTTATGTATATACTGTACTCTTCAAACAAAGATAAAAGCCCCCCTAATTAAAGAAGAGCTTTTATCTTTCATATAAGTGAATCCGATTTTATGATTTAAAAAATGAATGTCGTCTGTTATACCCCTATAACTTTGACTGATCAGAGAATGCTCTGACTTTATTATGTTTAATTTCATTCTTCTAATGTCTTACTAGCTGTGCTTAGTGTCTTCATTGTGATAATCCCTCCAGTTGTCGTTTCATCTCATCAGCGTTCTCTTCATTGCGCTTCTGAAGTTCCTTCCGTTCCTTTTCTTGCTTATGATTGTCGAGACGTTCCTGGCGGTTCTTATACTTTAGAGCATCTTCTTCAGTTTTCTTCTTGTCATCTACCTTCTTCTTTTCTTGCTTCTTTAGGAACTTCTCCCGGCGTTCTTCCCGTTGTTTGTTTAGTTCTTTCAACTCTTCAGAGTTTAAGTCCTTCTCAAGAATTTTTTTAGCCTTCTCATAGCTAGCAGCTTGCTTTTCGGTCATTTCCTCTTTCGTGATAGCTCCATGCTGATAATCTACATAAATGCTTCTCTCCTTGTAAGGTACTTTTGAGTAATCCATTTTAGAATTCAGTGATACTTTCGGATCAACTTCCATTTCTTTCGGGATTCCGCAAGCTCCTACTCCTATTGATAAGGCTAGGGTAAAAGCGATAGTTTTCTTGTTGAGTTTCATTCTGATTTTCTCCTTAAGTAGTCAATTTTTAAAGGTAATAATAACATTATATTATGAATAAGCAATAAAGATAAATACATATCGTGCCTTCTGGAACCACACCTGCAGGTACAAATACATAACTATTAATACATTTCCGTTCATGTATATGTGTACTTTTCAAGCAAAGATAAAAGCCCTCCTAATTAAAGAAGGGCTTTTATCTTTCATATAAGTGAATCCGATTTTATGATTTAAAAAATGAATGTCGTCTGTTATACCCCTATAACGCTGACTGTTCAGAGCATGCTCTGACCTTATTATTATACTGATGTATATTGCGGAAATCAACATTATAGTAATTGGTAGATTCTCTCTCTCCTTCCCTTCTTTTTAATACTATTAATATAATAAAAATAATATATAAATATATATAGTTTTATATTTTTATTTATTATATACTTATACAAGTAATTTAGCTCTTCATAAGAGTTGAAATTACGTTATATATAAGGAGTGGTTTGAATGAAGAACAAATTTACGAGAATAATCATGTTAATGGTAGTAATGGCCTTATCAGTTACAGCACTTGCAGCATGTGGAGATAATCGTGACCCTAAAGAAGTTGCTACAGCATATTTTGAAGATGCAAAAGACGGAAATGCAAAAGATTTTGGAGAGTTATTTACACCCGAAGCAAAAAAAATAGTTGGTTTTATTGGCGGAAATGCAGAATTAATGAAATCAATTAATGAAGATCTTAAAAGCTATAAGATTAGAAAAGTTGAAGAGAAAAACGAAATCGCTACAGTAACTGTTGATGCTGTGTATAAAAAAGATTCTAAAAACGATTATAAAAAAGTAATCGTAATTGAATTAGAGAAAACGGATGAAGGTTGGAAAATTAGTAAATCATAATAGAAAAGTACAGACCCTTAATTGATTAAGGACCTGTACTTTTTTATTATCTGAGGTAGCACAAACATTTTTTTATTTTAGATTTACAATTTCGCTTTAGTTAAATGCTGATTGGCAAAGAAACCTTATAATAAATTTAATATTGTAATCAAAACAAAGGTACCTATTTTACAATTTTCCAGTAGCCAATTTATATAGTTATAGGTAGTGGTTACCTAGGATAAAGTATAATTTCATTTGAAATCAGTTTTCCTATAGGCTGTGTATGAGCAGCATCTTTGTATAATTGAACAATAATAACTGTAGTTTCTTTTTCACGAACACTACCTATTTTTAGTTGCTTTATTGGAGTTTTCGAAGAAAAACTTCCAACAGTTCCATCATGTGCTACAGACTCTAAGCCTCTATCTGTTAACGCTGCATCATAATACATTGTACTACAATTTCCTTGTGCCTCTATTTGCATACCCACTGTTTTATTATTGGACTTATACTCTGTTTGATCAGTATTCACTCTAGCTTTACAATTGTTACCTGCAGCTGTAACTTTATACCATCCCCCCGATGCAGCTTCAACATTTCCAGATGTAACGAAAATACAACCAAACATAAAACTCAATCCCATTAAAACTTTCACATAATGTTTCATAAATTTATCCCCTTTCTATTTATTTATATAAACATTAACATATTTACTTAAGGGTTGGTTATTTTTTCTATATTTATCAAGTTATTACAGAATATTGCGTTAACTGTATTGTTTCTTTCTTGGTGTAACTTCTTTATTTCCCTTTCAAATGTTCTTTTGTTCTCATTTCCCAATAGTTTTTAAAAAATTATTATACTTTTTATTTAACGCTTACTTGGCTGTTTTCCTGTTTTACTTTCCTAATTACTATCATTTTACCAGCTGTGTGCTCTATCACACTTTTAAACTTATTTTTTTTAAGATACCCTTCCTTATTTTTTAACTGCTCTGTTACTAAATCTATAATTTGTTTGCTCGTAGAAGTCATTGTGTTCTTTTTTTGAAAATACTGTTGACCAGTGTATTTCTCCCATTCGAAGATTTTATTTTCCAAACGTGCGTTTTTTTTCTTTAATTTTTCATATGTAAAATTCATTCTTTCTCCTTTATAACTATCGGTAACAATGAACTTTCCGACGTTATTACAGTAACCGTGTATGCATATCCAATGTGATATTACATGTTTTTGTATCCTGTTAAAACCGAGGAGAGCTTTTATATCATCTACTAACCCCAATATATTATATTGTTTAAGAATGCTAAAAAGAATAAAGGCTTCATTGTTGTTCAATTGCTGGATAAGAGAATATTGTGTCAAATCACTAACGTTCGCTATTTCTATTTCATACTTAAGATTATCATCTACAGGGTTAATTTCACCTGAAATTATGTTTTTATGCAGTTCATGAATCACATTTTCAATGAATCTTTTAAATGTATTGAATTTGAAAAATTCGCCTACTAAAGTGTATCCAGTGAATTCATTATCTTGGATTCTAAACTTGAATTCTTTTAGTAGTTCATAGATTTCTTGATCAATCTTTTCTTTTTTGTGGCTACTTACTTTGTTCATGTTAAGTAATCCATTTGCAAGACCGTATATTCCACAAGTGGGTCCTGTTTGATTAATATCTAGGTTCATAATCTTTATACAACCTCCTATTCCTTCCAATATTGACCCGTAAATAAAAATATGGTATGTTTACTGTAGATTAAATATATATTGAATGCATACCCAATATATATTAAGTATAGTACTTAACTGAATTGCATAAACTAAAAATGACGAGATGCTGTCAACATCCCGTCTCATAACTGCTACTGTCAAGGTGGTTGTTATTATGCATTATCTTTTTCTTTTAGACCCACGCTTGTACTTTGGTCGGTGAAGCGCGGGTTTTTTTGTTGTCTTTTTTTTCGAATTGCTTTCTCAGTGCGTATGCTGAAACCTCACGCACAACTGCTCTTGCAATTTCTTTTAAAAGTTCAAACAAAAATTCCATGTTATATCACCCCCTTTCCTTCCGAATGGAAAGAAGGGATAATAACAAGCCCACCTTCACACGATATACAGTTATACTTCTATTTTATCATACTTCAAATGAATAATATATTATAACCTCTTCAGTTTACTATAATCTAATTATAGTAAACTATTTTTGATGTTTTATTGTTCTGTAAAATATGTTTCATAATTTAAATATATTTCATAATCATTTTCTGACAGCATCAACTCTTTACGATTCTCAATATTATGTAAGAAATTATATTTATTTAAGAGTTGTAATACTTCTGTTGATCCATATTCACTTAATCCATTATATAGAAGTAGTATTAATTCATCTGTTGATAATTGAGCACGTATTATACGGATGTATGTTTGTTTTTCATTAATATCTGATTCATCTATAAACTTGATTATATGGTATAAATTTCTAAAGTAATTCCCTAGTTCATTATCATATGCTTTATAAAGAGACGCATACGAAATTCTAATAATTTTCAGTGTTTCTTCTATACTCTTTTCTCCCACCCATGATTTCTGTTTGTATATGCTTTTCAATTCTGATAAAGCTTCTGTAATAACTGCTTTTCCCTGTAACTCAATTTCTATAATTGGCTTTAAATATCCACCTGACTTTGAAACATTCTTTCTTAATTTAGATGTTAAATTATTATGTAAATTAACCATTTGAAAAAAAGTATTTTCGAATCTTTGAATTGACAAAGTGGTATTTTGCTCTTTAAATTCAGCACGAGTTAATTTTAATTCATCACGGGTTAGTGTCAATTCCTCTCTTTGAATAGCAATTGTAGCTAGAATTAATAATATACTTGCTATATTAAAAAATGGTACAGTCGAACCCCCAGTAAATCTCCTGTAGGGCCTAAATTTTCAATACCACCAAACCTTTCGGCAACTTTATATATTAGTGGCGCTAATACAAAAGGGCTTATTAATGCTATTATCATAAATGTTATCCCAGTCTTAATTAAAAATTTAAAATTAAATAGCTTGTCTTTTATTTTGTTCATCATATATTCTCCTTTTCTAATATTTAAAATTATAGCATAAATCCTACTATATTATGAAAAAGTAAAATGACATAAAAAAACAGCTTCTCAAATTCGTTTGTAATCGCAATTAACTATCTGCTTAATGCGATTATATTAAAACTCAGAAAAAATCCTTGGAATTAATAATAGACCCCTTAGAACGTTTCTGTTTTTTTGGGGTCTATTCTCTCTAGAATTTCTATTCTTCTATGTCTTCTTTTACTTCAGCGGATAAAATGTCTTCAGCAAACTTCTTGTAGCCATTATACCCTTTCTTTGCAGCCTTTTTCTTTATTGCTTCTACTACCTTTTCATCAAGATAGAGACTTAGATGCTGCTTTTTTTCTTTCAATTCCTCTTTTGATCTGTTTTCAATTTTTTCTTTGAAAACTTCCAAATCTTTTTTTAAGTATAATCGTTCAGTAGATTTCCCTTTAGCAATCTCTTTAAAGGGCAATATCCAATCTTTAGCCGCATTATGAACGTAAGTCTTAGACTTATTTAGAAATTCAGCCGCCTCTTTTAATGTAAAAGAGTCTTTGTATAATTCCTCTAACTTTTTTACGTCTTCTTGCTTAAAACGATATCCGCCATCTGCTTTCCAGGTAGCCAGATTGATAGGTTCGATTTGTTTATACTTAATTAAATAGCCTAATTGATTTTTTGTTATACCTACCCGATCGCATACCTCTTCTAAAGATAAATATTCTATTTCTCACCTCATCCGAAACTCTCACTCTAGCTGTTGTTTGAATTTTCTTAGTTGATACTTTGTTAAACCTGTTTCTTTTACTACATCTGTGATTGAGTACTTCTTATATTGAAGATACTTAAATGGATTTTCCATATAACGTTCTCGTACCTTATTAAATGTACTCTTTTTGATAAAGAATTCAATTGCTCCCCTTTCTCACGAATGGAATCGAAAATGGGACAACCTTTACAATGTTTATAATTTCTTTGTTTTGCCTTTTTCTGCTCATCTGCACAATTCATTGATAGGTTGTTCAGAGGGCAAGTTGAACAATAGGTATATTCTAAATCATAGATTTCATCTGAAATTTTTCGACGAAGATTAGTCAAAAAAATCTCCTTCTATCGTACTTGGATTGAAATGCACAAGAAAATCAATTAAACATTTCCGTTACACATCAGTTAAAAAGAAACGATTAAATAAAAACAAAAAATATTTACTTAATCATTTCAATCTATACCACAATAAATAACGCATTTTTCTTGAATTTACATTTAAATATACGGAATAAAGGGTTTTTATACTAAAATGCATGTGATATGAAAGATTGCTGATATATTTGCTATTATAAAAGTAGTATTTGTAGAATCAAATTAGTTCAAGTTAAAGAAAAGAAGAGATACTGTATCCTTTTCTTTTATGTTCCGTGCCTTTAATCAATAGTAAGAGGATATATATCTATACCCTCTTATTGCTGATTTGTATTAGAATTACTGCTCCCACAAGCAGAATATCTGAAAGACACTCGTCTAAGAGTGTCTTTTCTTTATACAAAAAAATATTTTCAAACAAAAACTCCTTATAAAAGAACCTACATTCGTACTGGATAAGAGCAAGCATTCTTTTTTAATTAGGGAGGAATAACAGTGTATGACTATTCTATCTTACCGAATAGAATCATCTTATGTGTGGATTTACGTAGCTCTTACGCTTCAGTAAGTTGCATCAAAATGGGTTTAGATCCTATGTATACAAAATTGGCATTAGTCGGTGATGTAAATAAAAACGGTTCAATCGTTCTATCTGCCACTCCCCCATTAAAAGCATTGAGTGTAAAATAGATGGCAAGATTATACGAAATTCCTCACAGAAAAGATATTCTTGTTGTAAATCCAATTATGGGTACTTATATAAAATGCTCTAATTACATAACAAAGCTAGCTTTGCAGTACGTTCCTATTGAGGATTTTCACCAATATTCTATTGAAGAATTTTTCATGGATATTATGGATAGTATTCATTTATTTGCTAAGAATCCCTATAAGTTTGCGTTGAAATTTAAACGTGAAATGATTAAGGAATAACACAAAGTAACCCGTCCAATCTTAACAATTGAAAAAAATAACGAATTGAAAACATGCTAGTATGTTCCTTATTGTCTGAAGAAGAAATAATGATTACCTATCATGAGGACGGTTATACACGCTCTAATTATATGACTGTTTTCAATATTGACCCGTTAAATAGTGTTGTCATATGTACCAATGCTTTTTATATAAGTTGACACTGTAATTTTCGAATATAATAGATTTGAGTGATCACGTTTGAATTGTTATTAAATAAAGGGCACCATTCTAATTAGAACGATGCCCTTTATTATTGTAAGCACTATTACCTATTGGGTTAATTTTTCGATTGTAGGCATAACAGCAATTGGTGGTAATGATGCAGTCCACCCAACTGCATATACGTTTAATTTTTCACCNAATNTGTAGTTTTCACTATCTGAAACAGGAACNCTTAAAATTTTGTTNTGGGAAACTAGATCCCACCAATCATNTTGATAAGTAAGTGCTTCATCTTTTGTAGNAGTAGCAGCAACCACTAAATAATTGTTATCTATTGAAATGACATATCCAGTAAAAGGTTCTTGTTCTTGGTTTTGAATAGAATGAACAGGAGTATTNTTTGCGGAAATCTTAGTAGAATCTGCAAAGGCTGGTGTTAATCCNAAAGTAAATCCACATCCTAATGTTAAAGCTGTTACCGTTGTTACTAATTTTTGTTTTTTGTTAAACATCATATATATCCCCCTTATATTTTATCCCTACACTATCCACATTCCATTTACATACATATAAAGCCTTTTAATATTAAGATATTTAACGAATTTGTCACATAAATTACATTAATGGTAATATTACCTATTAATAGGAGTTGTTTTATGTTATAATTCACTAGGTGAACTATTATTGTTCCATTCATCACTTGATGAATGTATGCCCTTCCTTAATTGTAAATATGTTTGATTTTGTTGGTGGAGAGGGAGATATCCCTCTTCTTTTTTTGTTTTTTTATGAATAAAAATTAACCATATCATTGTTATATTCATATAAAAAGGAGTCCCAGCAGATCGCTATCAAAATAAAGTTATGAAGTACCCCCATTATGAAAAGTTTATATCTCTGCAAATTTTATTTTTTCGCAGCTAAAAGACAAATAAAAAAGGTCCTTAACAATTTATTAAGGACTGCGGAATAAAACCGCGATTTGGGTTAAAACCCAATCAGTTTGTAGAAAATAAATTGCGTTTATGATAACAATTGTATTCCCAAAAGCAATGTTTCAAGTGAATTTTAACATACCTGTAACTACATTGGTATCAATAAAATATGGATTGGATTACAAATAGTGGTTTTGAATATTAGAAAAAGTTTAAAAGTTAATTACTTTTCAGGAAGAAAAATCCTTAAGAGNAACTTGTAGAGATAAATTTTTAGNGGAAGTATCCATAGCNNATGCTTTTTTCATTGTTGTATAAAATTTATATATTAAATGAGANATTTATTAAANAGAAAACTAAAAAACTCTATAATCCCCACANATTAATTCATAACTAAAAATGTTTTAACAAATGATTGTTTAATTTTTCTACAACTGTTCTTTTCATCACATAGGTAAAGTAAATTAATTATATTTAGNTGTAATATGAAATTCTTTTTCTTATAGTTAATTAACTTTAAATATATATCATTCTTAAAGAATGATATATTCTTCTCTATTTACCTATACCTATATTTTTATAATTTATCATTTTAGCCAAGAAGACTCCTTCCTTAAGGAACGCGAAGTGAGTACGTGGGAGATTCATGTCAGTTGGCATAGGCCAACATGTTTGCTATCATTTACTTGTACAGATTGCTCTTCGAAAACTGAGGATATGAGGTTG
>Ga0058696_1000462_pt1 | contig 17216 bp, 15 predicted proteins | sample AgamicMgSfrz_FD_55077 | JGI IMG/M metagenome (GOLD analysis project Ga0058696, IMG submission 55077) | Agave microbial communities from Guanajuato, Mexico - Mg.Sf.rz | ecosystem: Host-associated > Plants > Phyllosphere > Phylloplane/Leaf | place: Guanajuato, Mexico | collected 2012-05-30 | reverse complement strand
TCAGCAGTTTGGAGGATTCCCAGGTGGAGAGCAATTCGGGCCAGGAGTCGGGATGCAGCAAGGTTTTAACCCAGGAATGGGAATGGGAGGCCCTCAGCAATTCGGAGGATTCCCAGGTGGAGAGCAATTTGATCCGGGAGTAGCCGGAATGCAGCAAGGCTTTAACCCAGAAATGGGCGGCTTGCCAATGACAGGAGGACCTGGTTATCCATTTGGTGGTGGAATGCCTGGATTCATGCAGGAACCACCATATCCGCAAGGTGCGCTAGGAAATGTACCGATGGACATGGGACCGGGAGCACCTGGTATGCAAGGGATGACAGGCAGCGGTCAAGGAGCACGTGATGTAATGGCACCCACTGTTTATGGACCTGGCGGTAATGCACCGATTTTCGCACCGCCATTCCAAGGGAACGGTCAGCCTCCATTAGTTAACCCTTATGGAATTAATGAGATAACTCCTTTTGGTATGCCACGGTATTTTGACGAAAGCAGCGATTATGAAATTTAACAACAGGGGAGACGATAATTTTGTCTATCGTCTCCTCGCTTTATTACAAAGCAAGCTGCCGTATCAGGTGAAAGAACTGAAAAGAATCCGCAAACAGGTGTATTTAGTTATTACAGACTATGCATGGATGATTTTGAAAGAGTTCCCAAGCTATAAAAAACTAAAAATCCAGGAGGCATTTACAAATTCTCTTCACTATGAGGGATTTCATGCAACGTATCGGTTCTTTTCTTTTGAACAAGATCCAATTATTATTGATAACCGGATTTATGGCTGCATTGAATACATACCTGAAAGCCTTAAGCCTTTTTCTTATATGGACAAAGACAGCAGAAATGAGGCTTTATTATTGTTAGGCCGTTACTATGAGTGTACAGAAAGACTTGTCGATACTTATCGGTACATTTTGCCTGACTTTGATATTTTCGAAAAATGGACAGAAAGAGGTAAGCAGTTTAAGGTGAATTTGCCTGTTGCAGCCCAATTTTTAAAAGGAGACATTCTCCACGAACTAAATGGCTGGATTGATTGGGTTCTGTATCAATTGGAGCAAGAAAGAGACAATATTGATAAGCAGAAAAAGGTGATTTTGCATGGAGATGTAGCCCATCATAACTTTCACCGCGGTTTTAATGAAGAATTGTATTTAATTGACTTTGACCTTATTAGTATCGGCCCTAAAAGCATGGATTATTTACAATATGCCAATCGGATTTTGCCTTTAATTGGTTGGTCACATCATCAGCTTCAAAAAATGAGTATGCTTCAGCCCTTTTTAAACGAAAGGTCCTTTTTAATTGGTCTTGCTTTTCCAACAGATATACTCCGTGAATGGAACAGGCTTGTCAGGCAAAATAAACTTGGTAATGATTTGGCCAGAAACCATGTAGTAGGTCTGACTGAGCAGCAGTTTTCCAAGAGGAGGAAGTTTGTACAAAAAATGATGAAGTTAGCTGATCGGTATTCATAAATTTCCTAGCCAAAAATATGCCTATTCTTAACAGCATGAATGGCTCCTAAATAGCAGAAAATAATCTTGAGCTTTATTTGCTCAAAAAGATTGTTGAAGGGGAGTATTCATTGATGAAGTGGATGAAGACGGCAGCTCCATTTACATTGTCTATTATGCTGTTGACAGGCTGCGGCAATACAAACCAAGATTTAGATAATGATGGAAATGACTCTGAACTGCCCCTCGGCTATTATTCAAACGAGCGGCATGAACAAGAAAGTACTGGGAATGCAAGGGTTTTAGGTAATCAAGACAATGATGGCCCACTGACAGAAGCAATGGATCACACTTTTGGATTAGAGGGGCAGCAGAACCGTGTTAAGGCGAGAAATGTGAATCAGCAAAAATCTCTTGGTGATAATGTAAATGCGTATGATACAGAACTTGCAGACAAGATTAACAATGCTGCATTAAAAGTAAAGAACGTAAAAGATGTGCGAACTGTAGTCTATAATGATAACGTGTTAATAGCATTAGAAGTGAATAACAGAAAAACAATTAATGCTACTAAAGCGGATGTTAGAAAGAATGTAGGGAGTTATATAAAAGGAAAAGAAGCATCAATTGTAACAGATAAAGGGATTTTTCTTAATATAGACAGTATAAATAAAGGTATTCGAAAAGGTCTGCCTGAAAAAACAATAGACATGAATAAGCGGAGTGTTATAAAGAAGGCTGATCCAACAAAAAACCTATAAATAAAAAAGCTGATTTTAAAAGGAAGATCTTTTAAAATCAGCTTTTAGTATATAAGCCAGTATATTGTTGGAAGAAATGGGATTTTGTGTTGTTATATGTTCTTAATTAATAACAATTCACCCATAAATACAGCAGTAAAATCAATCTGTTGTTCGATATAATGAAAAAATACAAAGATTTTCCTTTCCTTAATGAAATCTTTGCTTTATAATGAAATAAACATTCGTTATAGAGAACAAATGAAGCACGTAAGGTGGAGGGAAAATCGTGAAGGTACTTGTGACTGGGGGAGCCAGCAATAGCATGGCATTAGAAGTGATTGGCAAGCTTATAAAAAATGGAATAGATGTAGTAATTGCGGATAATTGTAAATGGAATATGACTTCTCATTTCAGCGGAAAGCTTTCCTATTATGAATTAGCGCTGCATAAGGAACTTTTAACACCTATATTAAAAAAGGAAAAAGTAGATATTGTTTTACATCTGAAAAGTGAACCTATCACTTCCAATAAAATAAGAGACTCCTTCGACCAGTCGGAAGAGAACATTCATACAACCACACATGTACTCGAGGCTTGTGCAGAAGCTAAAGTGAAAAAGGTGATTTTTCCTAGTACTATCTCTGTATATGGCAATCAATCAATTGAGGCTGTTGAAGATTCGTTTTTAGATCCATTCCTTTTTGAGGGTCTTTCGAAAAAGATGGAAGAGAAGTATATCATGCATTATCATAAGCTTTATGGTCTGGGCTTTTCCATTTTAAGGTTTGCAGATATTTACGGAATAGACAATGACGGAATTATTGCCGAAAATATCGAGAGGGTTAAGGATGGACATGCTCCAGTCATTTATGGTACAGGACAAGAGCAACGAAACTTTCTATACATAGATGACGCCACAGATGCAATTTTAGCTTCTTTAACTAAAGGTGATAATCAAGTTATTAATATTGCTGCAAACTGTATGCACAGTTTGGAGGAAGCAGCTATCTGTGTAAGTGAAACAGTCGGAAAGCTAGTGCCAGTGTATAATAGTAACGAAGAAGAACCAGCCTCCATCGGTCCTGTGTCTGTTCTAAAAGCAAAGGAACTATTAGGGTGGGAAGCGAAAATACCGTTATGGGAAGGGCTACAAAAAACACTTCAGGAATCTGAGGTGAGAAAGCACTTCTAAAAGTTTATGCTTTGGTTGAAAAATAGTTAGCATGATTTTTAAAAAAATGGTGAGACTAATAGAGAATTTAAGTTTGTTCTAGTAAGCTAAAGAGGTGGTTCATTATGAAAACCAGATTCCTTTTATTGTTCTCTGTTCTTCTTATCATTCTATTATCTGCATCTCCTGCTTTGGGAAATGCACAATCTCCTAAGAAGTTTGCTGTACTGTTGCAAAGAGTATATCTAGACGGGGAAGTTAGTGAGGAGTGTGTGGAGGAGACTATATGGTCGATGGAAGATTTCTGGTCCAAATATGAGAATTGGCAGCTGGTGAATATGGATAGTCACCGATTTGTCTTTAAGCAGGAAATGGATGATATATCTCCTTTGCTAAAAGCGAATGGCTACTTCGGAGTATCAGAAGAAGGCGTTTTAGGTGTTTATAATGGCAAACCGAATAAGTCGAACATTATCCAATCTTTCTTCCAAATAGATTTGGAGAAGCTGGAATCTAAGCAGCAGGAAAATCTGCAAAATGGAATTCCAATTAAGAATAAAAATCGCTATGTAGAAGTGCTTGAAACATTTAAAGACCTTGAACCAAATAATCAAGCAAATTAAAATCTATATATCAAGCTATGCACATATAGGTTAATCGAAAGAATGGGGAATCTTTCGATTGCCTAAAAGCTGCAAAATGTAAAAACCATTTGGACTAAAATGGTTTTTTTGTGTTTTTTATTAACTATTTCTTTTCGGAATTTTACGAAAATATCTTATATGGCAGTTTTTCTTTATTATATGCTAAAATAGTCTTTAGGTATTTTATAAGGGAGCGAAAAGGATTTGTACGAATATATTAAAGGGAAAATAGAGTATATCGGACCTGAATACATAGTGGTTGAAAATAATGAAATCGGTTATCAGATTAAGACACCAAACCCATTCTCTTTTTCTTCTATGTCAAACCAGAAAATTACTGTATATACGTATCATTATGTACGAGAAGATATGATAAGCTTATACGGTTTCCGGTCAAAGGATGAAAAGACATTGTTTACAAAACTGTTAAATGTATCAGGTATCGGACCGAAGGGTGCTCTTGCTATTTTGGCTTCGGGACAGCCGGATCAAGTAATCTCTGCAATTGAAAATGAGGATGAAGCATTTCTTGTGAAGTTCCCTGGAGTGGGTAAAAAGACAGCAAGGCAAATGATTCTTGATTTAAAGGGGAAACTAGCAGAGATTATGCCAGACTTCTATCCAGACTTATTCAATGTGGAAGAAGTGGAACAGAAAAAAGCTGGCGCTTCATTCCTTGATGAAGCACTTCTTGCTTTGGCTGCACTTGGATACTCTGAGAGAGAGATTAAAAGGGTTGTTCCTCAATTGAAAAAAGAACAGCTTACGACAGACGAATATATTAAGTTAGCGTTAAAGCTGCTGCTTAAGTAATAGAAGATATCTTTGAAGGAGAGGAGTGGAATATGTTGGATGACCGCATCGTATCTGGAGAAGCTGACTCATTGGAAGTTTCATTCGAGCAAAGTTTGCGTCCTGTTCGATTAAAAGAGTATATTGGTCAGGATAAAGTCAAAGATAATTTGGAAGTATTCATTGAAGCGGCTAGAATTAGGGAAGAAGCTCTAGACCATGTCCTTTTGTATGGACCGCCAGGATTAGGTAAAACAACTTTGGCGACAATCATTGCTAATGAAATGGGCGTTAATATCAGGACGACTGCTGGGCCGGCGATTGAAAGACCGGGTGACTTAGCGGCCATCCTCACCGCACTTGAGCCTGGAGATGTTCTTTTTATTGATGAAATACACCGACTCCCCCGCTCAATAGAGGAAGTCCTGTATCCAGCAATGGAAGATTATTGCCTTGATATCGTGATCGGTAAAGGACCAAGTGCAAGATCTGTTCGTCTTGATCTACCGCCATTTACGCTAGTTGGCGCAACGACAAGAGCTGGTTCTGTATCTGCGCCATTGAGAGACCGCTTCGGTGTCTTGAGCAGGCTGGAGTATTACCACGAAGGCCAGCTAAAGGATATTGTCGTTCGTACTGCCCAAGTTCTGCAAGTAGACATAGAGGACGGGGCAGCGTGGGAAATCGCGAGAAGGTCGAGAGGCACACCAAGAATAGCAAACCGTTTGCTGAGAAGGGTGCGAGATTTTGCACAAGTTAAAGGGGATGGAAACATCACCGAGAAACTTGCCCATGATTCTTTAGAACTTTTGCAAGTTGACCGTTTAGGGTTAGACCATATTGACCATAAATTATTAATAGGTATGATTCATAAATTTAGAGGCGGACCTGTTGGTTTGGAGACAATTGCAGCGACGATTGGGGAAGAGGCTCATACGATTGAAGATGTGTATGAACCGTATTTGCTGCAGATTGGTTTTCTGCAGCGGACACCTAGAGGAAGGGTCGTCACGGATTTAGGCTACGAGCATCTGAATATTAATAAAGAAGTATAGCAATTCATGGCTTTTGCTAAAAGTCATGAATCCTATTCAAATACAATAGTTTTTAAAAAGAGAAAAGGTGAATTGAAGTGAAAGTAGATTTATTTGATTTTCATCTGCCTGAAGAACTGATAGCTCAAGTTCCTTTGAAGGACAGGACTAGCAGCAGACTAATGGTGGTGGATAAGGAAACAGGAAACCTAGAACACCGTACATTTAAAGATATTATCGAGTACATAAATCCAGGAGATTGCCTAGTTTTAAATGATACGAGGGTCTTGCCTGCAAGACTTCACGGAGAAAAGGAAGATACAGGTGCCCATATTGAGGTTCTTCTTCTTAAACAGCAAGAAGGAGAACAATGGGAAACATTAGTGAAACCTGCAAAGCGTGTTAAGAAAGGGACTGTCATCTCCTTTGGAGAAGGCAAGCTGAAGGCGATTTGTAAGGAAGAGCTGGAGCATGGGGGTAGAATTCTTGAGTTTGTTTATGATGGCATATTTTACGAGATTCTCGATGAGCTTGGAGAGATGCCGCTCCCACCATACATAAAGGAAACTCTGGATGACCAAGACAGATATCAGACTGTTTATGCTAAGGAAAGAGGCTCTGCTGCTGCACCGACTGCCGGCCTTCATTTTACAGAGGAACTTCTAGAAGAGCTTAAAAATAAAGGCGTTCATATTGCTTTTATCACTTTGCATGTTGGTCTCGGAACATTCCGTCCAGTAAATGTGGAGGATGTAGACAAACATGAAATGCATGCTGAATTTTATCAGCTTACTGCAGGCACTGCCAAGCTATTGAATAAGGTGAGAGAAGAAGGCGGACGCATTCTGTCAGTTGGCACTACATCCACTCGTACATTAGAGACGATTGCAACGGCAAATGACGGCAAGTTTGTGGAGAGCAACGGCTGGACTAGCATCTTTATATACCCTGGTTATGAATTTAAAGGAATTGATGGAATGATCACTAATTTCCATTTGCCAAAATCTACGCTTATTATGCTAGTAAGCGCACTTTCCAGCAGGGAAAATATTCTCCATGCATATGAAACTGCTGTTAAAGAACAGTACCGTTTCTTCAGCTTCGGGGATGCTATGTTCATCCGGTAAAAGTAGCAGCTGCAGATACAAGCTGTTGGATTTTTAAATAAAAGGAGAAATTACATTGACTGCAATACGTTATGAATTAATTAAGACGTGTAAACAAACAGGGGCGAGGCTGGGTATTGTACATACTCCCCATGGTTCCTTTGAAACCCCTGCATTCATGCCTGTAGGTACATTGGCAACAGTAAAGACGATGGCTCCAGAAGACTTGAAGTCAATGGGTGCTAATATTATCCTGAGCAATACTTATCATTTATGGCTTCGCCCTGGTCATGAAATTGTAAAAGAGGCAGGAGGCCTGCACAAGTTCATGAATTGGGACAAGGCGATCTTAACAGATTCAGGCGGATTCCAAGTGTTCTCATTAAGCGACTTCCGCAAAATTGAGGAAGAAGGAGTTCATTTTAGAAACCATTTAAATGGTGATAAACTGTTCCTTTCACCTGAGAAAGCAATGGAAATACAGAATGCTTTAGGTTCAGACATTATGATGGCATTTGATGAATGTCCGCCGTATCCAGCAGAGTATGACTATATGAAAGCATCAGTCGAGCGTACATCAAGATGGGCTGAGCGCTGTCTGAAAGCACATGGCAGACCAGAGGATCAAGGTTTGTTCGGAATTATTCAAGGTGGAGAATATGAAGAACTTCGCAAACAAAGCGCGAGAGATCTTGTATCTTTGGATTTCCCAGGCTATGCAGTCGGCGGCCTTTCTGTCGGCGAGCCGAAAGATGTAATGAACAGAGTGCTTGAGTTTACGACACCATTAATGCCAGATAATAAGCCTCGCTATTTAATGGGCGTTGGTTCACCAGATTCTTTGATAGACGGAGCAATCAGAGGTATTGATATGTTCGACTGTGTTCTTCCGACGCGAATTGCTCGAAATGGCACATGCATGACAAGTGAAGGCAGACTAGTTGTAAAGAACGCAAAATATGCAAGAGATTTCGGTCCTTTGGATCCTGAATGCGACTGCTATACTTGCAAAAACTACAGCCGTGCTTACATCCGTCATTTGATTAAATGTGATGAAACATTCGGAATTAGACTTACATCTTACCATAATCTCTATTTTCTGTTAAACTTAATGGAGAACGTCAGACAAGCGATTCGAGAAGATCGATTGGGGGACTTCAAAGAAGAGTTTTTTGAGCGCTATGGCTTCAACAAGCCAAACGCTAAAAACTTTTAAATAGAGGATTCTTGAAAGGAGGGGAAATAAATGACACAAATTATGGGGCTATTACCATTTATCTTAATGTTTGTTCTGTTTTACTTTTTGCTTATCCGTCCGCAGCAAAAGCGTCAAAAAGCGGTAAGGCAAATGCAGAGTGATCTGAAAAAAGGGGACAAGATTGTCACGATTGGCGGGCTTCGCGGTACAGTCGATGCAATCGATGAAGGCACTGTTGTAGTTAAGTCGCCAGACGGAAGCCGTCTGACTTTTGACCGCAATGCTGTTCGTGAAGTCTTAGAATCTTCCAGCACTGTTCTGGATAAAGCATAATACAAAAAGCTGGGAGCAANNTTGCTTCCAGCTTTTTTTTGTGAAAAAATATGCATTAAGACTTCGAAAGATTTACTCCTAATATTCCACCCATCATCGCAATTAGCGTATAGCATACATGGTAAATGAACTGCTCGAAAGTAAAGAGTTGATCCATGCCTAAAAAGCTGAACATAAACACAATAAGGAAATAAATCAGGCCAGTCAAACCTCCAAGAAACCAACCCTTTTGCTTTCCTTTCCCACCGGAGATAAACCCTCCTGCAAACAAGGTAATGAAGGAAACAGCGGTGATTATGTATTGCAGAGATGCTTCCTGGAGGGAGGTGAATCTCAGCAGCATAGAAAAGACTATACTGCTTGTAATAAACAGGGTAAAGATCGCTATCAGGCCGTATAATACGGCACTGCCGACATTTTTGCTCTCTTCGATCTTAAACCTCTCCTTTCAACCGTTTTCTTTTTTAGGTGCAATCTTGTAGTTTGTTTCATACTAGTACAAGCATATTCGCCAACTTCCCTAATTAGAATCAAGAATTTAGTTACTTCGCATAAAAAATCATTTAGGAGCAGAAACTAATATAGTTGTTTAATCGATAAAGAAATCTTTTTTTGGGAGGAAATATCATGGAGGAATATTTGGTCATTTTGCTTAGGACACTTTTGCTTTATGCTATTATTGTCCTCGTTTTTCGTTTGATGGGCAAACGGGAAATTGGCGAATTAAGTATACTTGATTTAGTTGTATATATTATGATTGCAGAAATTGCAGTTGCTGCAATTGAAGATATTAAAACAGAGTTAATTCCTACTATATTACCGATTTTTATCCTGCTGCTGATTCAGATCGGCCTGGCAATTCTTTCACTGAAAAGTAAAAGAATCCGTGATTTAATTGACGGAAAACCTACTATAATCATTAATAAAGGAAAAATTGATGAAAAAGCAATGAAAAAACAGCGTTATAATATAGATGATTTACTCCTGCAGCTTCGCGAGAAGGATGTCCGCAATATTGCGGATGTTGAATTTGCGATATTAGAAACGTCTGGAAAGCTGTCTGTTTTTGAAAAGGAGTCGAATAAGTCGGGCATTACAATTCCCTTAATTATCGATGGGGTCATTCAAGAGGCAAGTCTAAAGGAAATCGGAAAAAATCAATCATGGTTAACGCAGGAGTTAAGGAAACAGGGTCATATAAAGATGGAGAAGATTTCCTTCTGCAGCTTCCAGGATGATAAGTTCTATATAGATTATTTTGACGAAAAGTGAGGTAGAGACAATACTCTAACCTCACTTTGCTGTCAATATAGGTCCAATCCAAGGAATCCGTCTAATATCTTCTTTTTTGAGGAGCTTAAAGGCAAAAAGTAAAATTAGGTACAATAAGCTGATAATAATGGTATCAGCTGCCACCATTAAAACAAGACTGTCTGTCCAATTCAATTTAACTAGAAATGTTCCCGCGTAGCCGGCAAGAAAGATGACAGCAAGCATTTTGGCGTAATCTTTCACATAAATAGAAAATCCAATCGATTTAGTAATAGTTGCGAAATGAAGCATTGTCACTAGCACAAAGCCAACAATTAAAGCGATTGCTACCCCGTAAATCCCAAATTCCGGCCTGCTGGCAAGAAACAGGATAACGGCAGTTTTCACTGCAGCTCCGATAAAACTGTTAATCATGGCCGCTCTTGCCAAGTTAAGGGCCTGCAGAGCAGCTTGCAGGGGACCTTGGTAGTAATTTAAGATAAAAAAAGGAGCCATCAGCAAAATAAATGTAGTTCCTTTCGTGCTGCCGTACATGACGGTCATTAACGGCTCTGCCAATGCATACAGCACAATCACAGCTAGTCCTCCTGTCATGAAAGTAAACCTTAAAGCTTGCTGCAGCAAATAATCAATTTTTTGTTTTTGATTGCTAGCATTCGCTTCACTTATGGCAGGAACAAGAGATGTGGACAATGATTGTGTAAAAAACGAAGGGAGCATTAAAAGGGGCAGTGCAAATCCTGTTAACACCCCGTATTGCTTCGTGGCATTGACTGCAGTAAGTCCGGCTAAAGCCAAACTTTGCGCCACAACGATAGGCTCTAAAAACCATGCTATACTTCCTATCATTCTGCTTCCTGTCGTCGGAAGAGCTATTTGCATAAGTTCTTCAAAAGTGGTTTTTCCTTTGACTATATACTGCAAGAACTTATTTCGGAGGGAAAAACTTTTCTTCCATTTGAAAGAGGCTAGCAGGTATAAGAGGGAAGCCAATTCTCCAATTACCCCAGCGAGCATCGCTCCAGCAGCAGCATATTCAATTCCCATTGGTAAAAATGCTTTAGTGAGAACAGCAATCAAAGTGATGCGGATAACTTGCTCAATTACTTGTGAAACAGCTGCGGGCTTCATCGTCTGCTTCCCTTGGAAGTAACCTCTTAGTACAGAAGATACAGCGATGACAGGTATAATCGGAGCGATTGCCATCATAGGCACTAATGTTCTTCTGTCGTTAAATAATGTTTCAGCCAAAAATGGAGCAAGCAAATATAAAAGCGGTGTAAAAACCAATGCAAGCCCTAGTGTTGTCGACAATGAAACAACAAGAATTGATTTGACTTTGCGCTGATTACCGGCTGCATATGCTTCCGCCACGTTTTTAGAAATGGCTACAGGTAGTCCAAGTTGAGTGATGGTAACGACTAAGATAAGTGTGGGATATACCATCATGTACAGCCCGACTCCGTCTTCCCCAATAAACCGGGCGATAACAATACGATTGATGAAACCTAATACTCTTGTAATAAGTCCTGCTGCAAGCAGTATAATGGTGCCTTTTAAAAACTTAGACATTCTGTTTCCCTGCCTTCTCAAAAAACGAATAATGCTATACAATTAACTATATGCATCCATGTGGACAAAGCATGACAAGTATATAAATGAATTTAGAAAGAGCAGGCTTTGATGAATTAGAAACATAAGGTTCATCATTGGTAAACAAGAGGTTTATGATAAGAACAAAAGGACCATCATGTTAAAGGAGCTGTTAGAAAGATGCCATCTGAGCATTTGTATGATCATTTTCGCCATCAAGTGAAGCCGGCGCTAAAGAGTAAGCTGGAGGAGTTCCATCTTCTAGGATATGACACGATAGATGAGGACGAATTCTGGTTCTTCTTAACTAAGAAGAGGTGGAAGAAACCGTCAACTGACTACAGGATTTCAGAAATTGTTCAAGATGTAATGAATGTAAAAGTACTAGACTTCATGAATTTTGCCACAGTGGAAGCCTACAAGGCAGACGACTATTTCTCGGTAATAACAGAGGAGGAGAAAAAGGAGCTGCTAAAATAGATACCTATTTCGTAATTGTGAATCTTTTGTGAAGAAAATCGATAATTTTTAGTACAAATTGACAGCAATCATAAACTGTTTCATAATGTTTTATTATAGAAAGAAAATGTTTTTACAGCTCTACTTTATTACGTTAAACAAAGAATTCATATGAACAAGTTCTGTAATGAATAGTGCTTGCCGTCCTGCCAAGGCTGTCAGGATGGCTTAAGCTTGTCAAGGGTGTATATATGAGCTAACGTATGCCTTTTATAACCAAGGAGGAAAAATACATAATGGTAAAGCGGAGCAGAATAGTTGCCTTCCTATTGATTGTAGTAGTCTTTGCAGGTTTGATGGGAGGAACAACAAATAATATTTTAAAGAATATTAAACTTGGTCTTGATCTCCAGGGCGGTTTTGAGGTTCTTTATGAAGTGAAACCTATTGACGACAGCCAGAAGATAAATGAAAACATACTCAATAGTACGGCCAAAGCGTTGGATAAAAGGATTAACGTACTTGGTGTCAGTGAACCAAGCATTCAAATTGAAGGAAAGGATCGTGTCCGTGTACAGCTTGCTGGAATAACCGACCAGAACAAGGCGCGGGAGTTACTGTCGACTGAAGCAAACTTGTCGTTCCGCGATGTTAACGATAAGGAGTTGATGGATGGTTCTGACTTAGTGGAGGGCGGTGCTGAACAGGTTTTCGATGAATATGGTAAGCCTAGTGTCTCCCTAAAGCTTAAGAGTGCAGAGAAATTCAAGGAAGTAACGACAGCAGTTCTTGGAAACCCACTTGTCATCTGGCTTGATTATGAAGAAGGCGATTCATATGCGGAAGAGGCAACAAAAGCCGATCCTAAATTTCTTTCTAATCCTATGGTAAGCAGTGTGTTAAACACAGATACAGTTTCGATTACAGGGAACTTTACGCTTGAAGAAGCTAAGACATTGGCTGATCTTCTGGATGCCGGTGCTCTTCCTGTAAAGCTGACTGAGGTTTATTCAACAAGTGTTGGAGCTCAGTTTGGGGACCAAGCTCTTAAAGAAACAGTATTTGCAGGTATAATTGGTGTTGGACTTGTGTTCTTGTTCATGCTGTTCTACTACCGTTTGCCTGGCTTAATTGCAGTCATCACTCTGTCTATATTCGTGTACTTAAATCTGCTTGTTATTGATTTAATTAACGGCGTGCTGACACTGCCGGGAATAGCCGCACTTATTCTTGGTGTCGGTATGGCAGTTGACGCAAATATCATCACATATGAACGGATTAAAGATGAACTTAAAGTAGGCAAGACGCTGAAATCTGCTTTCCAGGCGGGAAATAAGAACTCGATTTCAACCATTATTGATGCTAACCTTACAACAATTCTTGCGTCGGTCATCTTGTTTGCTTATGGGACAAGCTCTGTCAGAGGATTTGCGACATTGCTGATTGTCAGCATCCTCGTGAGCTTTATCACGGCAGTATATGGAACAAGACTGTTACTAGGACTTGTTGTCAACAGCAAAGCATTTAATAAGAGACCTTCATGGTTTGGTGTTAATAAAAAGGATATTAAAGATATTGGTGAAAACTATGATTTACTCACATTGCCAACGAAATTCGACCGTATTGACTTTGTAAAGTACAAAAATGTATTCTTTACCATTTCAAGCGTGCTCGTTGTTGTCGGAATCATTGTTATAGCTGTGTTCAGGCTTAACCTCGGAATTGATTTCGCCGCCGGTTCAAGGGTGGAAATCAGCTCGGATAAAGCTTTAACAACAAAATCAGTNGAAGCAGATCTTGATGCTCTAGGNATCACAGCAGATGATATCACTATTTCTGGAGAAAACAATGAAAGAGCAGCAATTCGCATAAAAGGTGATTTGAGTCAAAATAAAGTGGCAGAATTAAAAACTGTATTGCATGATAAGTACGGCTCAGATCCAAATGTCAGCACTGTTTCATCTACAGTCGGAAAAGAGCTGGCCAAAAATGCCTTCTATGCCATTATTTTAGCATCATTAGGGATTATTCTATATGTAACAATCCGTTTTGAAATATACATGGCATTAGCAGCTATTATTGCGTTGCTTCATGATGCATTCTTTATCATTGTTATTTTCAGTTTTACAAGACTTGAGGTTGATATAACCTTTATAGCGGCTGTACTTACAATTGTCGGTTATTCTATTAATGACACGATTGTTACGTTCGACCGTATTCGTGAAAATCTTGTGAAGAAGAAAAAAATTACGACAGCGAAGGAAATCAAAGATATTATTAATACAAGTATCCGCCAGACGTTTACACGCTCCCTCAATACAGTTATCACAGTTGTTATTTGTGTAGTTGCGCTATTGATTTTTGGTAGTGAATCAATCAGAAACTTCTCATTAGCTCTATTGATCGGTTTAGTTGGCGGGGCATATTCTTCTATCTTTATTGCATCCCAATTATGGTTTGTTTGGAAGAAGAAAGAGCTTAAGAAAAAAGGCGTTCTGATTACAGTTAAAGAAAAACGAAAAAATTCAGATGAGCCGCAAGTATAAGAAGACTACAGACAGGACCTTGATTTAAGGTCCTGTCTTTTTAGTTTAATACCTGCATCTTAAGGGGAAGTTATAGAGAAGGACTTATTTTTGGAGGTATCTAATGAAAATACAATGGAATTTATTATTGGGAATTATTTTTGCACTTATAGTAGCTGTTTTTGCTGTGATTAATGTTGATTCTGTTACAGTGAANTATTTATTCGGTACTGGAAAATGGCCTCTCATCCTCGTTATCTTGATTTCCGTATTGCTTGGCGGGCTCATGATTGGGTCTGCTGGTTTGATAAAAATATATTCACTCCAAAGAAAATGGAAGGCAGCAAAAAAGGAAAATGAGGCACTTCAATTACGTCTGCAAGAACTTGAATCATTACAGCCTGGCAGTACAGAACAAGCAGATCCAATTTCTGTGCCAACAAAATAATCTCTCTAATTAAGAGCTTATGCCAACACACGCATAAGCTTTTTTGTGTGAAATCTTATTAACTTCTTCCACTATCAAACATTGAAAGGAATAACTCATACTTGTATAATGATAGATTGAGGTGATAAGATGCTTCATTCTAAATCTAGATGGATTACAGAAAAAAAAGACAATAATAATGCTGCAATACTTGCAGAACAGCTAAAAATCACACCTCTAGTAGCAAGTTTACTCGTAAAAAGAGGATATGATAGCCTTGAAAAGGCAAAAGAATTTTTATACAGCATAGATGAGTTTCATGACCCATTTTTAATGAAGGACATGGACAAAGCAGTAAACCGTATAAAAGCAGCAATTGAGAGACAAGAGCCAATCCTTATATTTGGCGATTATGACGCGGATGGAGTAACAAGCACGACTGTCATGATGAAAACATTGGAGGGTATGGGCGCCGATGTTCAATTTTATATACCTAATCGTTTTACAGAAGGCTATGGTCCTAATGAAGGGGCATTCAAGTATGCAGCTAGCATCGGTATTAAATTGATTGTTACAGTGGATACAGGAATAGCTGCTGTAAAGGAGGCAGATGTAGCTAGGGAGCTCGGAATAGACTATATCGTGACAGACCATCATGAGCCTGGACCAGTGCTGCCAGACGCGTTGGCAATCATTCATCCAAGGCTCGAAGGCAGTGATTATCCATTCCATGAGCTTGCCGGAGTCGGTGTTGCTTTGAAGGTCGCTCATGCGTTATCCGGTGAACTGCCCGAGCATCTTCTGCAATTTGCTGCCATTGGGACAATTGCGGACCTTGTTTCGCTGACAGGGGAAAATCGAATGATTGCCAAGCTTGGGATCAAAAAGTTGAAGCAGACTACTAATATCGGCTTGAAGGCTTTACTGAAACAGATGAAAACAGAAGCGAACGGGATAGATGAGGAAACAATCGGATTTATGATTGCGCCAAGGATAAATGCTGTTGGAAGACTCGACAGTGCTGATCCTGCGGTTGAGCTGCTTTTAACAGAAGATCCAGATCTTGCCGCGTCTCTTGCAGAAGAGATGGAAGCAATAAATAAGGAACGTCAAGCTATCGTCAATCAAATAACAGAAGAGGCAATTGAGCAAGTCGAGTCTTTGTATCCGCTAGAAGAAAACCGAGTGATTATTGTTGGCAAAGAGGGCTGGAATCCAGGAGTGGTAGGTATAGTGGCTTCAAGACTAGTCGAGAAATTTTACAGGCCGACAATTGTTCTTGGTTTTGATCAGGAAAAAGGGATTGCAAAAGGTTCGGCCCGCAGTATTGTCGGTTTTGATTTGTATCAGAATCTGTCTACATGCAGGGAGATACTTCCTCACTTTGGCGGACACCCGATGGCAGCAGGAATGACGCTTGCGCTAGGGGATGTGGATGAACTTCGCCAGCGTTTGAATAAACTTGCTTTTGAACAGCTTCATCTAGATGATTTAGTTCCATTGACAGCTGTTGATATGGAGATTGATTTAAAGGATGCTCATTTAAATGCAATTGAGGAAATGCAGCTGCTTGCGCCGTTTGGGGTCGATAATGCCAAGCCTCGGATAGTCATTGATCAAGTAGAGATTGGAACTATGAGAAAAATAGGAGCTAACCAAAATCATTTAAAGGTGCAATTTCAACAGGAGGACAGCAGTCTTGATGGAATTGGATTTGGTATTGGTGATCTATACGACCATATATCACCAAGTGCAAAGGTATCTGTGCTAGGACAGCTTTCTATCAATGAATGGAATAATATAAAAAAGCCTCAAATATTTATACAGGATATTGCTGTAAATCATTGGCAGCTATTCGATTATCGAGGCATTAGAAATATGGAAAAGCTAGCATCAGCCATTCCAGGCAAAAGTGCAACATGGATTTTCTTTAAAGGAGATTCTGTAACACCTGAAACGCTTCAATCAATTTCTGATTATAAAATTATTGAAAATCTTGATGATGCAGCATCCTTCCAAACCGATAATCGCATACTAGTACTGGCAGACTTTCCGAGCAGTAAGGAAATTGTCCAGCAATTGTTAGCTAGTACTGCTCCTGAGCGCATATATGCAAGCTTTTTTAAGCAGGACAGCGACTTTTTCAGTACCATGCCGACAAGGGATCATTTTAAATGGTATTATGCTTTCCTTGCGAAGCAAAATGGTTTTGACCTCAAAAAATATGGCGGAGAGCTTGCTAAACGTCAGGGCTGGAGCAAAGAAACAATTGTTTTTATGTCAAAGGTGTTTTTTGAGCTGAATTTTGTTACAATGAAGGATGGGTTTATTTCGCTGAATAAGAATAGCAATAGAAGAGATTTAACAGAGTCTCCTTCTTTTCAACAGAAACAAGCACAATTTTCGCTCGAAAATGAATTAATATACTCGTCTTATGAGCAATTAAAGAATTGGTTTGA
>Ga0058696_1000456_pt1 | contig 17308 bp, 20 predicted proteins | sample AgamicMgSfrz_FD_55077 | JGI IMG/M metagenome (GOLD analysis project Ga0058696, IMG submission 55077) | Agave microbial communities from Guanajuato, Mexico - Mg.Sf.rz | ecosystem: Host-associated > Plants > Phyllosphere > Phylloplane/Leaf | place: Guanajuato, Mexico | collected 2012-05-30 | reverse complement strand
TTATGCGGATACAGCTCGTGCAGATGCTTGAACGACGTGCTGTGAAACAGCGAGCGCGATTGCCGTTCGCTCGAGTAACGCACCGCGACGATCCGTTCGCCGTCGGTCGCGCAGATCGTCATGTTGAGCGGGTCGGCGACGCGATGCCGCGCGGCGGTTTCCTCGACCACGCCGACCATCCGTTCGAGCGCCGGCAGCGGCGCCTGCTCGAGACCGTACGTCAGCGCGAGGCGGAACATCAGCTCGGAATCGGTCGAGCCTTCGAGCGTTGGGAACAGCGCCGGGTCGACCTTCATCGTCAGGTCGCGGCGCAGCTTGTGGAAGTCGCGGATCAGCCCGTTGTGCGCGAACAGCCAGCGGCCGTGGCGGAACGGATGGCAGTTGGTTTCCTGCACGGGCGTGTCGGTCGCTGCGCGGATGTGTGCGATGAACATCCGCGAGCGGATCGCACGCGCGGCTTCGCGCAGGTTGCGGTCGTTCCATGCGGGATGCACGGAGCGATAGCGGAACGGGAGTTCGTCGGGATGCCCGTACCAGCCGATGCCGAAGCCGTCGCCGTTGGTGGTCGTGGCGCCCAGCTCCGAATGCAGGCTCTGGTCGATCAGCGAATGCTTCGCGCGGAACAGCACGGTTTCCAGATGGATCGGATTACCCGTATAGGCGAGCCAGCGGCACATGGAGCGCTCCTTCACGATGTATCGTTCGCGCATGGTAGCCGACTCCGCGACGTCGCCGCGTCCGGGCGGCTCAGCCACAATCGTCATACGTGGCGGCCGCCTCCGCGCGATACGCGACCGCGCGACCATGTGGCTCGGCACCACGCAATGCAGCAGTTCGGTGCGGCACGTGGGCCGTGCCGCACCGCGCGGGTTCAGTCGCCGAGCGCGTCCATCACACGCGCCGAATAGACGAGCGCCGCACCCGCATTCAACGCGATCGCGACGCCGAGCGCTTCCGCCACTTCCTCCTTGGTCGCGCCATGCTTGGCCGCTTCGGCCGTATGCACGGCGATACAGCCGTCGCAGCGCGTCGTGACGGCCACCGCGAGCGCGATCAGCTCGCGCGTCTTCGCGTCGAGATGGCCGGTCTTGGCGCCCGCGCCGGACAGCGCCTTGTAGCCGGCCAGCGTATCGGGCGACAGCTTGGCGATGTCGCCGATACGGGTCGAGAGTTCCTTCCGGTATTCGTTCCAGTTCAGCATGATGCGTCCTTGTCGAGAAGAGTGAGGAGGGCGGCGGGTGCCGCGATCTCGGGCGATGCAAGGCTATTCTGATCGCTCAGGCTGAGGGTTTCGATACGTTAGCGTGTCAATTTTTGCGCAATCGTCTCATGGATGCGCTGAGCCAACTCCTCAGCGAGAAGGCCGGCATGAGCGTCGGCGCGTTCGTCGCGCAGATCCGGATGATGCATGCGTGCGCGCTGCTGCAGGACACGCAGCGCGGGCAGGCGGAAATCGGGCAGGCGGTCGGTTACCAGTCCGAGGCCGCGTTCGGCAAGGCGTTTCGCGCGGTGCTTGGCACGACGCCGGGGCGTTGGCGGCGCGCGCGGCGCGAAACGTGAGCGTGCAAGCACGCCCGTCGTGACGCGCGCCAAAGCTGCTACCATGCGCAAAACGCAGTTCAACGAAAACGATTTCGAACAACAAGAAAGAGAGGGCAAAGCAATGAACCAGACCACCATCCAGCAACCGTCATTCGCGTTCGTGGCCGCATCTTGGGCCGCGCTGCTCGCCGGTTTCGCGGCATTTCTGATCGGGTTGTGGAACGCCGGCATGCAGCTCAACGAGAAGGGTTACTACTTCACCGTGCTGGTGTTCGGCCTCTATGCGGCGATCTCGCTGCAGAAGAGCGTGCGCGATCGCGCGGAAGGCATTTCCGTCACCGGCATCTACTACGGCCTCAGCTGGGTCGCGCTGCTGCTGTCGATCGCGCTGCTGATCGTCGGCCTCTTCAACGCGACGCTGCAGTTGAGCGAGAAGGGCTTTTACGCGATGTCGTTCGTGCTCGCGCTGTTCGGCTCGGTGGCCGTGCAGAAGAACACGCGCGATTTGCAGAACGCGAAGCCGCGCTATACCGACGCTGATTCCGCGTCGTCGATCCAGGAGTGACGACACGCGCAGCGGGCGCCCGCCGAGGTCGCCCGTTGCGCGGAGATGTCCATTGCACCCGCATTCGCCGGCGTGCCGCGGGCCGGCTCGTTTCGTCCATGCCGCCGCAGCATGAACCGCATGTTGCCCTTTACACCGAGTCGGTCGTGTTGTCCGAGTTCATCGGATTATATTGGTTTCTATCGAAACGCTGAATTCCGTGGAGAATTTTATCGGAAAGCAGTAAGATTCCGGTAGGTCGGTGTCGAGGCTCCAGTGCGCGAATTGCAATAAGTGATCGTTGATTAATTGATATTTGATTCCGTCTGGCAGTAAGTTTAAAAATGCAGATCTAAGTCGGTCTGGGGTGGTTGCAAAAAATATGAAATCTACTTTGTTCGTGCATGCAGGCGGCCCTAAAACTGGCTCTTCCGCATTGCAAAGCTTTCTTGAGTTCAACTCCGAAAAGCTTGGGGCTTGCGGTGTAGGGTATCTGAATAAGGCCGGAATATCATTCGAGCACCAGATTTCGAGCGGAAATGGCGAAATGCTGCGGGGAGCCATCTGCGCGTGCGAAGAAGGCACTGCGTCGGTCGCGCAAGTAATAAAATCATACTTCGAGAATAATTCGACTGCGATTTGCTCGTCGGAACTTTTCAGTGATTTTTCGCCTGAAAATTGGCGCTTGCTTGCAAATGTCTGTCGGGCGGAAGGCATCGAGTTGCACGTAGTTTTCTACGTGAGAAATGTGATTCCATTCATGAAATCCGTATATGATCAGCTTGTTAAGCGTCATGGGATGTATGAGGATTTTGATGTGTGGGTCAGAACTGCCGAGTGGCTTCATATTCACACACTCAGGTCGCTCGCCGAGACGCTGTCGCGTGATGAAATTACCGTAATCAGCTATGAAGCGATCAACAAGCGTGTGGTTGATTCTTTTGTCGGCCTAATCAGTATTGACGCTCTCGAGCACCAGGATCTGATCGTCAACCGTTCATTGACTGCTGTCGAGCGTGATTTTCTTCGTAGGATCAATCGGGAATTTGGTGGTGCTTTCTCCGAGGAAATTTCTGATCGCATGATTTATGCAGACCCATATGCCAGATCCGAGGCTGTTCAGGTAAGTGCGGAGATCGAGTGTGAGCTTGAACGGCGCTACGGAGCTGATCTCAACTGGATCAATAAAGAGTTTTTTGGCGGGATCGAGGTTGTTTCCATTTCCGGGGAAGGGAAAAAGGCCGATCGTCAGCCGAACGTCGTCCAGGCCCCGGAGGAAGCAGGTGGGCGCATGGTCGATCACAAGGCACGTGTCCAGGAGCTTGTGCTGGACTGGGCGTTAGAAAAAATTGCGCTGACTCAGCAATCCGGTGCCGTCAGTGTTGCAAATGCCCTGCTGAATATCGACTGGCATTTGGCGAGTGATCCGACGATTCCGAACGATTTTGATCCGATTGCTTATCTGTTGAACAATGTCGATCTGATTACTGCGGGTATTTCGCCCTATGCGCACTTCATTGCCCATGGGCAATACGAGGTAGGGCGAATTTGGACAGCAGGACCAAATGCCGGATGGGCCAGAGCGAAAGAAGAGTTCCGTGAGAAGACGCGGGAGTTACGTCAGCTCAAGGAGGCATTGACCATCGAGCGCATCAAGTTGGACGCAGATTGCGCGACGGCTAAACTGAGTACCCGCAGCGAGGTGGAATCATTGTTGCGACGGCAAGCGGAAAGGGAGCGAGAGTATGTAGAGGAACTAGCCGAAACATACAAGAGAATCGATCGGGAACGGGTTGCGTCGATTGATGTCGCCGAGAAAAAGTTTGCGAGCTTAATCGAAGAGCATACGCGGAAATCTGGCGCGCTGGAGAAGCGTCTGACAGACATGCAGGGGCAGCTGGAGAGCTCACGGCGGGAAATTGAATTGCTGTTGCGTCACCAACTGGAGCGCTCGCATGCCCACGCGGAGCAACTCACGCAGTTGCGCTTCAGTATGGACGGGGAACGCGCCGCATCAGACGATGCTGCCACGAACAGGCAGCCGACAGCGACGAACGCGTTAGCAATGAGGGCCAGCTTGCTTGAAGACGAACTTTCGACTCTGCGAAATCAACTCGAAGTGTCGCGTGGTGAGATCGAGTCGCTGCGACGCCGAACCGCGGAACTTGAGCGGCAAACGTCTGCGAATTGACGGGGGGCGGTATTGGATGCCGGGCCGTTACCTCATGTGGACGGTTGATGACAGCCTCGAAGAACGTATGCTTTCGGCGCGGCAATGCGGCCGGGAGCGGGATACTGGCCCCGCCGTAAAGTCATGTTGGGAAGATTGCCCGCTCTGCAGAAGGAGGGGCCTTCCTTCGCTCGATTGGGGGCGATAGTCGTGCCTCGGTGCAATGCTTAAGTCGCAAACCGCGCAAGGGCCGGGTGACGCATCGTGGATCGCTTGTACGCGGTCGCGGCTTTCCGATCAGGGCCACAGACGCAAAAAAGCCTCCGCGAGGGAGGCTTTTTTGCACTATCGAAGATAGTTGGTAGGGTGGGAGGGACTCGAACCCTCGACTCTCTGATTAAAAGTCAGATACTCTAACCAACTGAGTTACCACCCCACGTTCTTGAAACTTGTTTTTGATTCGTTGCTTCAACAACTTGGGCAACGACCCAAAGAGCNAAANATTATAGCGACGGGTTACAGGGCTGTCAACAACCCGTCACGATAATTATTTGATCGTTTCGAGCTTGCCCTGCGCCGTCTGCGCNGCNTTCGANCCGGCGTACTGCGACACGACCTGCTCGAACGTTTTCTTCGCGGCCGCCTTCTGGCCTTGCTCGAGCTGGTTCGTGCCGATCGCCACGAGGGCGTCGGCCGCGCGCGGGTGTTGCGGGAACTTGCTGACGATCCCTTGCCACGTCGCGGTCGAGCCGCGGTAGTCGCGCAGCGCGTATTGCGCGTTGCCNTACCAGTACTGNGCGGTCGGCTGATAGGGACTCTGCGGATACTTCGCGATGAACGCACGGAACGAAGCCGCCGCCGCCTTGAAGTTGCCGTTGCGGAACTGCTGCTGCGCCGCGCTGAGCGCATCCGTTTCACCCGGCTGCACGGTGCCTTCGACACCATCGATCGTCGCCTGCTGCGGCTCNAACTTCTTGAGCCGNGTGTCGAGATCCTGGTAGTACTCCTTCTGCTGCCGCTCGAGCGTCGTCAGCCGGTTCGTCAGATCCTCGTTCTCGCCNCGCAGCGTCGCGACCTGCTGGTTCAGCTGGTCGATACGGCCGGATTGATCGAGGATCGTACGCTGGGCGGCCGACAACTGGCTCGACAGGTTGTCGCTCTTGCTGCGCAGATCGAGCACGGCACGGCGCGCTTCGTTGTCGTCGAACATGCCGGCGTGCGCGGGCGCGGCCGACCACGCCGCGCCCGCGACGCAGAATGCTGCGGCAACGCGCAGCCAGGTTAAACGGTGCGTCATACGGCGATTCTTCCGTTACTTACTGTTGGTAGACGAGGTCGGCGCGACGGTTCTGCGCCCACGATGCTTCGTCGTGACCCGTTGCCTGCGGCTTTTCCTTGCCGAGGCTCACGGCTTCCATTTGCGAATCGTTCACGCCGAGCAGCGCCATCGCACGGCGGACGGCTTCCGCACGCTTCTGGCCCAGCGCGAGGTTGTACTCGCTCGTGCCGCGTTCGTCGGTGTTGCCCTGGATCAGCACGTGGCGCTGCGGGTGGCTCTTCAGGTACTGCGCGTGCTGCTGCATCAGCGGCTGGTACTCGTCCTTCACCGAATAGCTGTCGAAGTCGAAGTAGATGCTGCGCTTCGCGAGCGGGCTGTTCGGGTCGTTCAGCGGATCGACGTTCACTTGCGCGACGTTGTCCGCGCTCGGCTGCGTGCTGACTGCGCCCGCGTTGTTTGCCTTGTCGTCGAGCTTCACGCCCGACTTGCACGCTGCGAGCGCGCTGATCATCATCACGGCCAGGGCCAGACGAGCTTTATTCGACATCATGGTTACTCTCCTTGTGGTCATTGCATGAAGGGCCCCCACGACGGCTCGCGAACGGAGCCGCCCTGGACGGACAAGATCTGCGGCGGCGCGCTGCCGTCGGAGGGCACTGCAGCCAGAACGTTGCGACCACCCGACTGGGTAGCGTACAGAACGTACTGGCCGTTTGCCGCGAAGCTCGGCGATTCGTCGCGATTGGTATTCGTGATGGCGTTCGCCGCGCCAGTCTGCAGATCCTGAACGTACAGCTTGAAGCCCCCACCCGTGCGGGAGATGTAAGCGAGCAGCTTGCCGTCCGGGCTCACGCGCGGGCTCGTGTTGTAGCTGCCGGTGAAGGTCACGCGCTGCGCGGCGCCGGCGCTTTCACCCTGCGCGGGCATCCGGTAGATTTGCGGTGCACCGCCACGATCGCTCGTGAAGTAGATCCAGCGACCGTCCGGCGAGTAGAACGGTTCGGTGTCGATCGAGCTGCTCTGCGTGAGACGGCGCAGGCCGCCGCCGTTCGCGTTGACCGTATAGATTTGCGTATTGCCCGTCAGCGACAGCGCGACGGCCAGCGTGTTGCTGTCCGGCGACCACGCCGGTGCGCTGTTGTTGCCCTTCTGGTCGGAGACCATGTAGCGGCGGCCGGTCGGCANGTCATGGATGTAGACGATCGGCTTCTTGCGCTCGAACGATACGTACGCGACCTTCGTGCCGCTCGGCGACCAGGCCGGCGAGATGATCGGNTCGGTGCTCGACAGCGCGATGCGCGCGTTCTGGCCATCCGAATCNGAAATCTGCANCTGGTAGCGGTTGCCGGTCTTGATCACGTACGACAGGCGCGTGGCGAANACGCCGCGCACGCCGAGCAGCTTCTGATAGATGTAGTCGGCGATCTTGTGGCCGGCCGTGCGCAGCGTGGTGTCGGTGGCCGTCAGCGACAGGCCGCCGAGGCTTTGCTGCTTCACGGTGTCGTACAGGATGAAATTGACCTTGTACTGGCCGTTCGCGTCGCGGTTCACGCTGCCGGCGACGAACGCATTCGCGCCCTTGGCCTTCCATGCGCCGAGATCGACCGAGGCGGTCTCGGGCACGGGCGTGCTGCCCGCGTCGATGTTGGTGAATTTGCCGCTGCGGGCGAGGTCGGCGCGCACGATCGACGTGACCTGCTGCGGCAGATTCGCCTCGTTCGTGAAGTTTGCGGTGGCAATGGGGAACTGGGTCGACCCGACACCGGTGATCAGCACGTTGACCTGGGCGTTAGCGGCGCTGCCCGCCGTGATCAGACACGAGGCCACGAGTGCCCTGAAACCTAGCTTTGTCATCAAACTCATGCTTCTTGCTTCCCGTATGGCTTGGATCGCTGCGCAACGGCAGAGACAGTAAAAATACCCGATTCGTTCCCATCTGACAGCGACGCCCGGAGTGTAAGCGCATTTCGTTTCACTCCGCCGCCTTGAAGGTAATCGTAATGTCAGACGGGGTACGACCGTTAGAATCGGGCGGCAACGGGACCGATGCGTGGATCGCACTGACCACGGCTTGATCCCACCCCGAATTCCCGCTCGAGCGGGAGACCGATGCGCTCAATACGTCACCGGACGGCGTGCACCGAATCTTGACGACGGTGGTCAGGCCCGCCCGCTCGCCGCCCCAAACGATGTTCGGCTTGACGCGGCGGCGCACCTTGTCGGCATAGCCGGGCGTGGCGGCATTGCCGCCGGAGCCCGTACCCGTGCCGCTTTTCGCGAGACCTTCGCCGCCGCCTTCACCGGCGCCGGACAGGCCCTGCATCTGCGCGAGGCGCGCGCTGCGCTCGCGGTCGAGCTTCGCGTTCGCCGCCGCACTGGCCTTCGCGCGCGCCGCGGCCTCGGCCTTCGCCTTGGCCTGGGCTTCCGCCTTCGCCTTGGCGGCCGCGTCGGCCTTCGCCTTCGCCGCCTGCTGCGCTTCGAGCTGCGCCTGCTTTTGCTGCTGAAGTTTCTGCTGTTCGAGCTTCTGCTGTTCGGCGAGCTGCTGTTGCTTGAGCTTGTCGGCCTGCTTCTGTCTGTCGCGTTCCGCGGCCTTCTGTGCGGCCAGCGCGGCGGCTTGTTGCGCGGCGAGCTGCGCGCGCCGGGCTTCNTCTTCCTGCTGGGCCTTCAGTTGCTGCGCACGGCGCTGCTGCTCGAGCTGCGCTTCGCGCGCGGCCGCTTCCTGCTGCCGNTTCTTCTGCTGCAGCGCGATGTNGGCCTGCTCGTCNCGCACCGGGGCAGGGGGCGGCGCGACCTTCACGGGCGGCGCGGGCGTGACGACGGGCCGCGGCGCGGGGACGTCGGGCACTTCGGTCCACAGCTCGGCTTCGGCGCCGGCCGGCGTGCTGTTCTGCCACTGCACGCCGTGATAGAGGAACAGCGCGAGCAGCACGTGCATCAGCGCGGCGAGCGCGAACGCGCGCCACGTCCCGCGCTCGCGGGGAGGCTGGAGCGGGTAGGCGGATCTGCGCGTGGATTGCTGCCGGTTCATTGCGATTTGACGAGGAGGCCGACGCGCTTGACGCCACGCGCCTTCAGATCGGACATCACGGTCATGACGGCATCGTACTGCACGGTCTTGTCGGCTGCGATCACGACCGGCTGGTCAGGGTGATCGGCCTGACGGGCCGAGATGAAGCTGTCGAGCTCGGCCTTCGTCATCGTGTCTTCCTGGGTCGCGCCCGAGTCGCCCTTGTACTTGACGCTCATCGTGCGGTCGGCCTTGATGTTGACGACGACGGGCGGCGTCTGCTCCTGCGGCGCGGCATTGCCGACGGTCGGCAGGTTGATGATCGACGGTGCGACGAGCGGTGCGGTGACCATGAAGATCACGAGCAGCACCAGCATCACGTCGATGTACGGCACGACGTTGATGTCGGCCATTGCGCGGCGCGAGCGGCCGCCGCGCATGCTGGATCGAATGGGGCTTCCTGCCATGGCGCGCTCCTTACTGGGCCTGACGCTGCAGGATGTTCGAGAACTCTTCGATGAAGGTCTCGAAGCGGATCGCGAGGCGGTCGATGTCGTGCGCGTAGCGGTTGTACGCGACCACCGCCGGAATCGCGGCGAACAGGCCGATCGCGGTGGCGACGAGCGCCTCGGCGATGCCCGGCGCGACGTTCGCGAGCGTGGCNTGCTGCACGTTCGCGAGGCCGCGGAACGAGTTCATGATCCCCCAGACCGTGCCGAACAGACCGATGTACGGGCTGACCGAGCCGACCGACGCGAGGAATGCGAGGTTGGCTTCGAGCACGTCCATTTCACGCTGGAACGACGCGCGCATCGCGCGGCGGGCGCCATCGAGCACGAGGCCCGGATCGCTGAGGCGCTTTTCCTTCGCCTTCAGGAATTCGCGCATCCCCGATTCGAAGATCCGCTCGAGTGCGCCGATCGTATGGCGGTTGTTGGCGGCGCTCTGGTACAGCGCCTGCAGGTCGCCGCCCGACCAGAAATCCTTCTCGAAGCGTTCGGTCTGGGCACGCGCGCGGCGGATCGCGAACCACTTGCGGAAGATGAAGGTCCACGACATCAGCGACAGCAGCAGCAGCAGTCCCATCACCGCCTGGGCCAGCACGCTCGCGTTGAGGACGAGGGAAATGATCGACAGGTCTTGAACAGTATTCATAGAGGTTTGAGTAACGTCCCTTCGGCGGTGCCCGGCAAGGGCGTCCGGCGTGCATGCGGCGCGGCGCGCCGGCCATGCCTGACGCCGAACCTTGCTTAGTATCGAATCAGAACGGCAAGTTCATAGGCTTTGTCTAAACGGCGCTCATGCGCGCTTCGTTGACAAACCCGTCTGCCCGGCGTCGATGACGGGACCGCGTTGCAACGCGTCGAGCACGACGGGCGGGATGGCCGCGGGCCGGATGCCGTGACGGTCGACGCAGCCGAGGCGGATATGCCCGGCCACGAGCAGCGTGTCGCCACACCAGGCTTCCTGCGTGAATTCCACCGAGGCGCGGCCGATGCGTCCGGGCCTGCTCGTGATCGTCAGCGTGTCGTCGAGTCGCGCCGGCGCGCGGTAGTCGAGCGACGTGCTGCGCACGATGAAGATCGCACCGGTGTCNTCGGCGAGCCGACGCTGGTCGACGCCGCATGNACGGAGCCACTCGGTGCGGGCGCGCTCGAAGAACTTCAGGTAGTTGGCATAGAAGACGATGCCGCCTGCATCGGTATCCTCGTAGTACACGCGCACCGGCCAGGTAAAGCCGGACGGCGCTTCCGGGGAGCGGGTAGGCTGAGTCATGGCGCGCATTCTACCGGAAGGCAANGGCCCGATTCGTAACCGATTCGTAACGGAATGTAGTGCGTCGTAGCACACCGCGGGCCGNCCGGAGGCGGGCCCGCGGCTGCGGGCNACGGTCAGCCGCGATGGATCGTGAGGCCGGCCGGNGCTTGCGCGACCGGCATCATTTCGATCGTATTGATGTTGACGTGCGCGGGGCGCGTGGCGATCCAGTAGATCGTATCGGCGATGTCCTCGGCCGTGAGCGGCTGGACGTTCTGGTAGACGTTCGCCGCCTTTGCATCATCGCCGCGGAAGCGGACGTTCGAGAATTCCGTGCCGCCGCACAGGCCCGGTTCGATGTCGGTGACGCGCAACGGCGTGCCGATCAGGTCGGTGCGCAGGTTCAGGCTGAATTGTCTGACGAAAGCCTTGGTCGCGCCGTAGACGTTCCCGCCCGGATACGGATAGGTGCCGGCCACCGAGCCCAGATTGAAGATATGGCCGCGACCGCGCGCGATCATGCCCGGCAGCAACGCGTGCGTGACGGTCACGAGGCCCGAGCAGTTCGTGTCGATCATGGTCTGCCACTCGTCGAGGCTCGCCTTCTGGGCCGGCTCGACGCCGAGCGCGAGGCCGGCGTTGTTGACGAGCACGTCGAGCGCCGCGAATTCGGCGGGAAGGGCGGCCGGCACGGCTTCGACGGCCGCGCGGTCGCGCACGTCGAGCTCGAACGGCAGCAGCGCGTCGCCGAGTTCGGCCGCGAGCGCATCGAGGCGATCCTTGCGGCGTGCGGTGGCGACGACGCGATGGCCGCCCTTGACGAAGGCACGGGAGATGGCGGCGCCGAAGCCGGCGGACGCACCTGTGACGAACACGATCATTGCTGCTCCTGGTCGGTAACGGAATAGCGGGTGGAATCCCGCAAGCCTACTGAGAATGCCGCACCGCGGCAAGACGGCGAAGCGTGTCGGCACGGGCGCGTAGAGTCTGGCCCTTATTGTTTGAGGCGCCCTGCCATGCGGTTGCCTATTCATGACGCATCCAATACACTAATGCGTTCATCACCCCTGCGTGACTGGCGATAGAACCCTCAGGGTTCAAGGTGGAGCATCCCACCGTGAAGCGCGGGGCGCCGTTTTTGCCGTTCGCCTGGGCAGCCGTTGTGCGCCGTCGCGTGCATCGCNGGTGGCTGTCCTGCCTCGCGTCATACGGATTCTTCCGCCACGTCGNGCTGGTCTCGCCAGCAGCGCACCGTACTCGGCCACTCCGGTCAACCTGTACACACTTAACGGAAACCGTATGTTTGACAGAGCCCAAAGCACCATCGCGAACGTCGATCCCGAAATCTTTGCAGCGATCGAGCAGGAAAACCGCCGCCAGGAAGATCACATCGAGCTGATCGCGTCGGAAAACTACACGAGCCCGGCCGTGATGGCCGCGCAGGGCTCGCAGCTCACGAACAAGTACGCGGAAGGGTATCCGGGCAAGCGCTACTACGGCGGTTGCGAGTACGTCGACGTGGTCGAGCAACTGGCGATCGACCGTGTGAAGCAGCTGTTCGGTGCGGAAGCGGCGAACGTGCAGCCGAACTCGGGTTCGCAGGCGAACCAGGGCGTGTTCTTCGCGATGCTCAAGCCGGGCGACACGATCATGGGCATGAGCCTCGCGCACGGTGGTCACCTGACCCACGGCTCGCCGGTGAACATGTCGGGCAAGTGGTTCAACGTGGTGAGCTACGGCCTGAACGAAAACGAAGACATCGACTACGAAGCGGCCGAGAAGCTCGCGCAGGAACACAAGCCGAAGCTGATCGTTGCGGGCGCGTCGGCGTTTGCGCTGAAGATCGATTTCGAGCGTCTGGCGAAGATCGCGAAGTCGGTGGGCGCGTACCTGATGGTCGACATGGCGCACTACGCTGGCCTGATCGCGGCGGGCGTGTACCCGAACCCGGTGCCGCACGCGGATTTCGTGACGACGACGACGCACAAGAGCCTGCGCGGCCCGCGCGGCGGCGTGATCCTGATGAAGGCCGAGTACGAGAAGCCGATCAACTCGGCGATCTTCCCGGGCATCCAGGGCGGCCCGCTGATGCACGTGATCGCGGCGAAGGCCGTGGCGTTCAAGGAAGCGCTGTCGCCGGAGTTCAAGGAATATCAGCAGAAGGTGGTCGAGAACGCACGCGTGCTGGCCGAAACGCTGGTCAAGCGCGGGCTGCGGATCGTGTCGGGCCGCACCGAAAGCCACGTGATGCTGGTCGACCTGCGCGCGAAGAACATCACGGGCAAGGCAGCGGAAGCGGCACTCGGCGCGGCGCACATCACGGTGAACAAGAACGCGATCCCGAACGATCCGGAAAAGCCGTTCGTGACGAGCGGCGTGCGCCTGGGTTCGCCGGCGATGACGACGCGCGGCTTCGGGCCGGCGGAAGCCGAGCAGGTGGGTAACCTGATCGCCGACGTGCTGGAGAACCCGGAGGACGCAGCCACGATCGAGCGCGTGCGTGCGCAGGTCGCCGAGCTGACCAAGCGTTTCCCGGTCTATCGCTGATCGCCGATGCGCTGCCCGTTCTGCCGGCATGACGACACGCAGGTCGTCGACTCGCGCGTGTCCGAAGATGGCGCCGCGATTCGCCGGCGCCGTCGCTGCTCGGCTTGCGACAAGCGCTTCACGACGTACGAGCGGGTCGAACTGAACCTGCCGGCCGTCGTGAAGAAGGACGGCAGCCGCACGGAATTCGACCGTCGCAAGATCGTCGCCAGCATGCAACTCGCGCTGCGCAAGCGGCCCGTTGCGGCCGACGCGATCGACGCGGCGGTCGCCCGCATCGAGTATCAACTGCTCGCGACTGGCGAGCGTGAAGTGCGTAGCGAGAAGCTGGGCGAACTCGTGATGAACGAGTTGCGCGGCCTCGATACGATCGCTTATGTCCGCTTCGCATCGGTGTATCGCCGGTTCGAGGACGTTTCCGAATTTGCCGACGTGATCGAAGAGTTCCGTCGCGCCTCTCCCGCCAAGACCCCGCGTAAGCGCTGACGCGCTGCGTTCGTTCATCGTCTGCTCCGTTGGTTCGATTCGCGCCGATTGTGTCGGCTGCGATCGCATGTCGCCAGTCGGCCGTTCGGCAAATGGCGCCCGTCCGCACGTGCCGCTACAGTCGTCGCATCACCGTGGCGGAGGACGATTGCGATGGAACGGGGCGCTCAACCCTTGAAGCATGTGCTGCAACGACCGGGCGGATTCACGCTCGTCGAACTGATGGTCGCCATGTCGCTGGCGGCGGGGCTCGCGCTCTATGCGGTGCCCACCTTCGACCAGTGGCGTATGCGCGAACGCGTGGATGCCCGCTCGCGGGCGCTGCTCGGGGCGCTGTCGTTTGCGCGTACCGAGGCAACGCGGCTCGGCGCGCGCGTCACGCTGTGTCGCGCCGGGCGCGACGGTGCATGCCTGCGTGCCGGTGAGCGATGCGATCCGGCCGAATGGTCGTGCGACTGGATCGTCAGCGGGCAGGTCGACGGGCAGTCGCGTGTGCTGCGACGCTATCCGCGCGATGCCGAAGTGGCCGTCGCGGGCGCCGCGCACGAACTGACGTTTGCACCGCCGGTCGGTCAGTCGATCGGCGGAATCCGGCGTTTCGAATTGCATCCGCGGCGCAGCGTGTCCGGCGCCGACGATGCGCGCGCGTCGCGTTGCGTCCGGATTGCGGCAGGCGGCCGCGCGCGGATGGTCGCCGGCCGCTGCGACGCGGCGTGATCGCCGTGCGCAATGCCATGCGCGGCACGTCGCTGATCGAGGCGACGCTGGCCATCGCGCTGCTCGCCACCGTGATGCTGGCCGTGGTCGGCAGCCAGCTCACGATGGCGCGTGCGCAGCGCACGACGATCTGGCGCGAGCGCGCGCTGTGGCTGGCCGATGCACGTATCGAGCGTCTGCATGCTGCTGCTGCGGCCGATGACGGCCTCGTGGCGCTGGCGGCTGCGTCGTTGCCGGGCGGCGCGATGACGCTCGATGGCGGGCCGGGCGGCATCCGTTACGTGGTCGTCGGCTGGCGGGGCGGCACTCAGGGCGCGTCGTCGCGCTGCGATGCGACGGGGAAGTCGACGCAGCCGCCATCGTGTGTCCGGATGCCGTTTCGGGAGAGCGCCGTCGATGAACGCTGATCGCCGTACGTGTGGCCATACGCTGCTCGAAGTGCTGATTGCGATGACCGTCGGGCTCCTCGTGCTCGCGGCGGCCGGTGCGCTGTACCACGCGCAGCATATTGCGCAGCGTCGCGCGGAAGACGGGTTCAGGATGCGCGACGCTGCCGCTACCGCGCTGATGCTGATCGGTCAGCAGATCCAGATGGCAGGATTTAGGCCGCTCGATGGCGAAGCGGCATCGTCGTTGCCGCCGGTGTTCGGCTGTTCGGCGGCACGCGTGCGCGGTAGTGGCGCACAGGTGCGCTGCGAGCCCGCGCGTCTGTCGTCGGATGCGGTGCTGGTCCGGTATGTCGGCGATTCCGTCTCGACGTGGGCGACGGTGAGCGGGCAGGCGTCGGATTGCCTCGGGCAGGGTGTCGGCGTGCCGGGCGAACCGGCGCCGGTGGAGAATCGCTTCGATGCGCATGTCAGCCCGTCGACGGGCGAGCCCGAACTGTACTGCGAGGGAAGCGGCCGTCCGGGTACGCCGCAGCCCATCGTGGCGGGAATCGATCAGTTGCGCATGCGCTATTTGCGTCGCGGCACCACGCACTTCGTCGACGCCGATACGATGCGTGCTGACGACTGGCGCGATGTCGTGGCCGTGCATGTCTGCGTGCGGGCGCGCGGCGAGCCGATGCGCGAACCGACGCGGCAAGTCGACTGCGACGGCCGCGTCGCCGTTGCACCGGATGGCCGCGCACGGTTGACGTTCGATCGCATCATCGCGTTGCGGAACGTCGCGCTCGTATCCGATGTTGCGTTGCTCGATGCAACTCAAGCACGCGAGGGGGCGCGATGAGTGGAGCCGCGCAGTACACGCGAGACGACATCTCCCGACGCGTGAAGGCACGGCACGGCCATGAGCGCACCGTCGCAAATGATGACGGCCCGCAGCAGGTCGCATGTGCCGGCGTTCGGGCGACGAGTCTCCGCGAGCCATACAGGCATGTCCGCCCCGACCGCCGCGGCTGGCGTCGCGACGCAGGTCTTGCATTGCCCGCGGTGATCGCGGTCGGCGCAGCAGTCGCGGCACTGACCGGCACATGGTTTGACGCCGCGTTGACGGAGTCGCGCCGTACCCGCGCGTTGTCGGATCGGTTGATCGCCTTCCACGCGGCCGATGCCGCGCTTGCCGCGTGCACTGCTCGATTGCTGCGCGGCTCGGCGCCGTATGTGAACGAAAGCGAATCGCACGCGGAGCCCGACGGATGGCGACGCATGCCGCCGCTGGCGGCTGCCGAAGCGTTCGCGCCATTCGCCGAATGGCCGATGGCCGCGCAGCCGCCGCGATGCCTGATCGAGGCGTGGCGGCGTCCGGCACGGCAGGCCGGCGACCGCGCTTACCTGGTCACCGCGCGTGGCGTCGGCGCGCACGCGTCGAGCGCCGTCTGGCTGCAACATCAGGTCGTGATACGCGACGGTCATATCGTCGAGCTGCGCTGGCGTCGTATCGCGGCGGTACTCCGATGAATGGCCGCCTGTCCCGGTGCCGCTCGGCCGGATTCACGCTGATCGAGCTGATGATCGTGCTCGCGATCGTCGCCGTGCTGGCCGGGTGGGGTATCCCGTCGTATCGCGAACATGTCGTGCGGGTTCACCGTGCGTCGGCGGTGTCCGCGCTGTACCGTGCGGCCCAATATCTTGAAACGCTGGACGGTGCGCCGCCTGCGGCGTTGCCGGATGCGCTCGCCCAGGCGCCGCCGGACGGGCATGCCGTGTATCGATTGACGCTCGGGCGGCCGGATGGCGACGGTTCACCGGTGAGCTATGAACTGGCGGCGACGCCGCTCGACACCGGGCCGATGCGCGACGATGCATGCGGCACGTTCACGCTGCGTTCGGACGGGACGAAAGGCAATACAGGAAGCGATGGCGTCGACGAACCGGGCGCTGTCTGCTGGGGCGTGCGCTGAGTGCGCAAGGAAGGCGCGCAGCGGCGCAGGGCCGTGCGCGCGGGATGCCGACGATCAGTCGTTCTGTGCGTCGAGCCCGCGTTCGTCGCGGGACTGTTTCCAGATCCGGTAGACCTCCCATGCGGCGAAGCCGAGCGTGCCCCACTTCAACGCGGGGCCCGCGCTCGCACGCAGCAGCGAGCGAACGGGTTTCGCCAGCACGAGCGATGCGAGCGAACTCAGCATCGGATACTGGTTGACGAGCTGGCCGAGGCTTGCGTTCAGGTTCTTGGCCGACTGGCCGAACCTGCCGGTCGACAGCCCGGGGATGAACACCTTGAGCCAGCTGAAGCGCGTGACGGCGTGGCGCATTTCGGCGGCGGCCTCCGCAAATTCGAGCCGCTCGACTTCGGATCGCAGGATCAGCAATTCCTTGCGGAGCGCGCGGTGCTGCGACGCGCTCCAGTTCGATCGCGACGAATGGGAGCGGGAGGGATTGCCCGTGATGTTCTGGCTCATGGCGCGTCGGCGAAGTAGGTGGGAGGGATGAGCGCGAAGGCGTTCACGGCTTGCCGCGGAACAGGTCGCGGTCCTTCTCGAGCTCGGCGAGCGTCGCCTCGAACACGGTCGGCGCGTCGCGCAGGCCCGAGCGCGCCTTCAGCGCGCATACGATGCCGCTGACGGCATACAGCGCGGTGATCGCGGCAAGCGCCTGCCAGCGGTAGGTATCCCAGAACGCGATCGCGATCAGCACGGTCAGGCTGATGAGCGCCATCGTCGCGAGCATCATCGCGGCGAGTCCGAGGAACAGCACGCCCATCAGGCGCTCCTTCTCCTCGGCAAGCTCGATGCCCACCAGTTCGAGGCGCGTCTGCAGAAGGCCGATGGCGGAGCCGACGAGGCGGCGCAACGGTCCTTGACCGGACGGCTGCGAG
>Ga0058696_1000454_pt1 | contig 17346 bp, 17 predicted proteins | sample AgamicMgSfrz_FD_55077 | JGI IMG/M metagenome (GOLD analysis project Ga0058696, IMG submission 55077) | Agave microbial communities from Guanajuato, Mexico - Mg.Sf.rz | ecosystem: Host-associated > Plants > Phyllosphere > Phylloplane/Leaf | place: Guanajuato, Mexico | collected 2012-05-30 | reverse complement strand
TTTTTGCTTGATTTTTCGATAATTAATATTAAACGTTAAATAAACCACCATCAATAGTATAAGAGGATGACGTAACATAAGAAGATTCATCAGATAGTAAAAATGCAATAACATTTGCCACTTCTTCAGGTTCACCATATCGTTTCATCGGAACAGCATCATTATAGGCATGTTTTGCTGCTTCAGCATCTTCTGAAACATTTGCTTCAATATTACGCATCATTTGCGTATTAATGACACCTGGATTAACAGTATTCACACGTACATTATAAGTTGCTGCTTCTAAAGCTGCTACTTTATTAATACCCATTACAGCATGTTTGGATGAATTATATAAAACCATACTTGGTGCTCCAGTTAACCCAGCNACNGAGGATGTATTAACAATGGAGCCAGCATTCTGTTGTTTCATCACAGGCAATACATGTTTTAGACCAAATAATACGCCTTTTACATTAATGCCATAAACAAAATCAAATTCTTTTTCTGTGATTTCTTCGATTGGTTTTGCTGGTCCTTCAACTCCNGCATTATTAACAAAACCATCAATTCGACCAAATTTAGCTATTGTTTNATCAACATAATTTTTTACATTCTCTTCATTCGATACGTCAGTTTGTACAACTAAACTATTATCTTGAGTTAATTGAAGCTCTGATTGTACAGATTCAATTGCTTCTTTGTTTAAATCAACTAGTACGACCTTCGCCCCACCACTAACTACTTTCTTCACTACTTCTTTCCCTATACCGCCTGCTGCTCCTGTAACTATAATAACTTTATCTTGAAAATTCATTTTCCATTCCCCTTTTATATATATTGAATTGCGATATCTCAAATTAATAATAACATAGGTTATTTTAAATAACCAACAATCGAACTCAAATAATTTAACAATTCCAAAATTCATATAATATAAATGTTTAAAATTTACGCTTTTCAAGTAAAATTAGCATAATATTGCACCATTAAGTCTTATTACATAAAACTTTCAGGTTTTCCCACAAGAAAAGGACTTCCTGTTATTAAGGAAAGCCCTTGATTTTATAGCATAATTGGTTATAATATTGGCCTTTATCTTTAATGCCTGCCCATTTATATACCATATCCTAGCTTAAAGTAGGTAAGTAAAAAAACATTGCTAATTTCAAGTTCTGCTAGAAAACCATCTTACTATCTAGAATTTCCCTCTTCTGCATACTTCAATTCATTCACCTCTATCACCTTCCAAACCTTTCCATCAAACTCCAACTTTGTTACACTACCATTAGCAAACCCTTCTGCTGGTACTATACTAGTGTCAATTTGAGCAAGGATTGTTCCCATTGTTATTCCGTGGGAGACTACTAATACATCACCACCACCATTTTCATAGGCTTCATTTGCTATTGATTCAAACTCCGAGAACGATCTTTCTTTCAATTCTTCATAGCTTTCTGCTTCTTCAGAAGAATCAATTTCCGCAACGGCATTCATTATTTTTTCGATAATATTGCCACCACTAGCTAAAAGCTCTTCTTGGTTATCGAAACCCAAGTGCTTAGCNGCATCTCCCCACATGACTTCATTTTTTTCTCCTTCATATGTCCCAAAATAACCTTCACGAATTCCTTGTTTTTGAACTAATTCTATGCTTTTTGCATCCGTTTTATTTTCTGCTAAAATCAAGTTAGCTGTTTGTACTGCTCTTCCACTGTCGCTTGAATAAGCAGCAATGAATGGAATTTCAGCCAATCCTTTCCCCACATTTTTAATTAATTCTTCACCCTCAGGAATTAAGGGTCCGTCCGCCCAACCTTGAGCGCGGTCGGTGTTATTTAAAATTGTTTTACCATGGCGCACAAGATAAATGGTTGCATTTCCTGGTTCTTTTTGCTCTTCTGCTGTTTGATTCTCCTCATTTGNTTTCTCGTTTACATTTTGATTTGNACTTGCACAAGCTGCTAAACTAAACATCATTACTAGCATTAAAATGACACAAAANAACTTCCTTTTCATTTTTATTCCTCCAATTTCAATATATTTATTGATAAAGACTTTGGAAAATCACAAAGCCTCACACAATCTCAATAAAAAAACCCGACCTAATAAGTAGACGCAATTATTTAGCGTCTCATATCAGTTCAGGTTATGCCCTATTAAGGTAACATTCCATTTGGATATTCGATTATTAAATTTTATATAACTTCTCATTTCCTTCTACTTAGCAGAAAAGAACTACGACTTATACTTCTCCATTTGTTTCAATTACTTTTTTATACCAATAATAGCTGTCTTTAAGTATGCGTTGCTGGGTGCCCTCTCCGTAGTCATCTTGATCTACAAATATAAAGCCATAGCGTTTTGACATTTCCGAGGAGGAGCAGCTGATAATATCAATAGGTCCCCATGCATAATAGCCACGCAGATCCACACCATCTTTGATGGCTTCTTTCATTTGTTCAATATGGGAACGAAGATAGTCAATTCGGTAAGTATCATGAATTTTACCATCTTCTAATTTGTCATAGTACCCAACACCATTTTCTGTAATATAAATCGGACATTGATAACGGTCATAGAAAAGATTTAGATAGGTTCGTAGTCCAACAGGATCAATGGACCACCCCCATGGATTTGCATCNAATTGAGGATTACGATGGTCTTCATTACCATTGGCAAAACTATCGGCATCACAAATACGAGTATAATAGTAGGAGAACGACATAAAGTCGGCTGTATTTTTCAGTGCATCTTCATCACCTTCACCGAATTCGATATTTATTCCACTATCATCAAAATATCGAAAAGCATAACCAGGATAGTGCCCGCGAAGCAATACGTCTGCAAAGAAGTATTCCATTTGATTATGACGCACAGTTGCGAAAACATCTTCTGGTTTAGCTGTAGCTGGATATGCCGGACCACCACATAACATCATTCCGATTTGTAAATTCGGATAGTTTTCGTGAGCGTATCTTGTCGCATGACCACATGCAACCATTTCATTGTGAACACCTTGATATTTTGCTTCCATCAGGTTTTCAACTTTATCTTCGGCAATTCCTAAATGGTTAAATGATTCGTGACCGATTAAATTAATTTGGTTTATGATAATCCAATATTTCACCTTAGTATGATATCGATCAAACAACACATTACAGAAACGAGTAAAGAATTCAATCAATTCACGAGAATACCAGCCTTTGTAAGCCGTTGTTAAGTGTAATGGCATTTCATAGTGAGAAACAGTAATCATTGGGATCATCCCATTTTTTATGATTTCATCAATTAGGTCATCATAGAATTTTAAACCTGCTTCATTCGGTTCCAATTCGTCCCCATTTGGAAAAATACGAGTCCAGGCAATAGATGTCCTGAATGTTTTAAGGCCCATGCCTGCCAATAGTTTTAAATCTTCTTTGTACGTATGATAGAAATTAATTCCCCAACGTTTAGGAAAAATATGATTTGTGCTTTTTATAGAATTCTCAATGAATTTTGTATCAAGCTCTCTATTTGATTTTTGATCAATAGGAATATCTGCGCGAAATTCGTTAATATCTGCAACACTTAGTCCCTTTCCGTCTACATCATACGCACCCTCCGCTTGGTTTGCCGCAATAGCTCCACCCCATAAAAAATCTGTTGGAAATCCAGTCGGTACTCTACTCATGTTCATTCACCCTTTTTAACCTTTCTAATATAGTTAAACGAGCATCATATGCTTCAAATATTTTGATCATACGTTTAGCAATATTAATCTCACTATAAATTGTCATTAAAGTATCCTGAGCATGGGCAAAGAGCACAGAATATTCCCCAGCCTCCCCTTGAGTTTCGTTTGTAATGCATTTTGTTTGAATCCTATGTGCTTTAACGATTTCATCATTTGCACGTTTTATTTCGTCTTTTGCTTTATTAAAATCACTGTTTTCAATCGCTTTTAAACCGTTCATACAATGAAGACGTGCATCTCCTGCATGGAGAATGATTTGCATTGCATCTTGAGCCTTTTTTTCTTCAAGCATGTTCAAATCTCCTCGAAATATTATTTTGCTGGGCGTAGTGATGCTTTTTCTTCTTTTGTTTCATTTTGCATTTCCTGTTGTTCATATACTTTAAAAAATGGATACCAAATGAACGTAGCTGCAACTAAGCAAATTAGCATTAATAGTATTCCTGTAATCGTTCCAGTTGTAACCCATGTAGAAATAGGGAAGGGAACATACCATAAGTCAAATACAATTTTAGGAATTGGCGCAAAGTTGATTACTTTTGTTCCAATCCAAATGATTGTTGGCAATACAATGGAGATAATCCACATTGGAAGCATCATAATCGGATTCCAAGCAATCGCTCCAAAGACTATCGGTTCATTAATATTAAAGATACCAGGAGTGATACTTGCTCTTCCAAGTGCTTTCAGTTTTGCATTTTTTGAGAAGGCCATCATGATAACCAAAGGTAATGTTGCACCGATACCACCTATCCATAGATAAGCAGAAAAGATTGTTTCAGAAGTAACAAGGAAGCTAGCGCCAGCTGTTGCATTTGCGGTAATAGCTGCTAGAAAAACGGGCTTTGTTACCGGCGTAAGCACCCAAGATGAAATACCCATTGTATATAAGAAACAGGTAATAAAACTAACAAGTACGAATCCCCATGGTGTTTCAATGATGTTTGCCAATGGCATAAAGAAGCCTAAAATCGAGTTGTATAAATCAAAACCTGCTATATCAACTACTAACCAAGCAGCGACGATTACAACTCCAATAGGAAGCATCGCATCAAACCAGGCTCTTACAAAATCAGGGATAATAGATTCCTCTTTAAAGAATGAAAAACTCCCAAAAATCCCCATTATCCAACCAGTAAAAACACCTGCAACTATCGCGACGAACATACCACCAGCACCTAAGGATGCATGGCCAAAACCAACTGTTTTATCCGCAACTATTTGAGGAGTTACAGTGATTAAAAATGTAATAAGACCTGAACAACCGGCAATAAAACGTTGTTTACGCAATCGTTTCTTTTCCATTAGGTTAAAAGGTATTAAGAATGAGATTAATAAGGATAGTACTCCCATTGTCCAGCCGAATAATGTCCAGAAATTCGGGTAATTATTTATCTTGAATACGTCACCAGGGATGGTAAGTAAACAAAATACAGAACCTAATAGGATAAACGGGAGTAATTGCATTATCGAATCTTTTAGGGTTACGACCCACACATTATGATTAACTTTGCTCATTTTTGGGGAAAAATCATTTTCAAGCCATTTAATCATTTTATCCATTCTCTAACCCCCCGACCTTATTAATTTAGAATTCCTTTAAAAGATCTTCTAACGCCGCATCTCCATCAAGAGTGGAATAATAGGTAGGTTTCATCAACAAAACCTTCACATTCGTTTCACCAATATAGTCTTCGATTTCATCCAATATATAAGCCAGGTGAGGACCTACCATTAAGGCATCAATCTCATCAATATAGTTTTCAATTTCTGCTTCACCACGGGCCTTAATGTTAATGTCAAGATTCCGCTTTGCGGCTGCTTTACGGATGTTTGCCGCCATAAAACCTGAACTAGCTCCAGACCCACACACCAGTAATACGTTTAATTTCACCATGTTTACTCCCTCCACCTTCTATAATTGTAAGCGTTTTATTNCTTGCTATTACTATAAATTGTTTCTCGACAACTCTCAAATATCGATTTACACTATAATGGTGCAAACAGTTGTATGGTCTCTTTTGGTGAATAAATATTACGATAAAAAAATATTAAAACCTTTACAAGGAGGTTAACGTGTTGAATGTTAAATATAGAAATATTCTTCGACAATTAAGTATGCAATCTGACTGGACTCCTTCCACCCAGCTTGCCAAAACAAATGGCATCTCTAAACGAAGTGTGAAAACCTATATTGCAGATATTAATTCCATGGCAGAAGGTTTGATTATTGCATCGAAAAAGGGGTATAAAGTGGATTTAAAAAAATTAAATTCCTTTTTCGTGTATACAAATGACGTCATTCCACAGTCTCCGAGCGAGCGTACCGTTTATTTGTTAAAGCGTCTGGTAAATTCAGATGTTCCGCTTGATCTTTATGATTTAAGTGATGAATTATTTGTCAGTGAGATTACATTAAAGAATGATTTACGCAAAGCAAGAAAGCGCTTAACAGAACACCGATTAGAATTAAATATGTCTGGGGAAACCATTCAAATTAGTGGAAACGAAAAAAATAAACGAAAATTAATGAGCTCCCTTCTTTATCGTGAGGCCAATGATAGTTTCTTAGATATTGATAAACTAAAAGCGTCTTTTGAAGGTTTTGATATTGACTGTATTCGTAATGTTATAGCAGAAGTATTTTCAACCTGTCATTTTTTCACTAACGACTATGCTCTGACTAATATTGTTTTACATATTGCGATTGCGATTGACCGAATGAAAAATGGATTTATCTTTACAGAGCAAATGGATGGGACAGCAAACCTTGACACGGAAAATGACATAGCGCNGATCATTGCCGACCGTCTTGAAAGAAATTTTGGCGTAAAGTATTCAGAAAGTGAAATCAGAGACCTAGCACTACTTATATCAAGCAGTGGAACAAGTATCAACTTTATGCATTTACAGCTATCAGAATTAGAGGAAGTTGTAGGAATACGGTGTATTAATTTGATACAAAAGATTTTAGAGGATTTGCGGAATAATTATTATATTGACATAGAAGATACAGATTTTTTAATACGGTTTACTCTTCATATTAAAAATTTACTATTACGATTAGAGAATAAATTTACTAGTAAGAACCCGTTAACTTCAACATTAAAGCAAAATGCCCCCTCCATTTATGACTGTGCTGTGCATGTTTCGATTACTATAAAAAAGGAAACTGGATTCACATTAAATGATGATGAGATTGCCTATATTGCTTTTCATTTAGGATACGCTTTAGAAATGCAAAAGCAAGCCAATTTAAAAATTACTTGTTCCATTTTGTTCCCTTTCTATTATAATTTCAACGCCCAGCTAATGGACAAACTAAAAAAACACTTTAATGAGGATCTTTTAGTTCAACATGTTGTCACAAATGAAAGCGAGTTAAACGCATTAAATAGCGAACTTATCATCTCAGCTGTGCAGTTAAATTCAGTACCAAAGGTTCCGTTTGTGCTAATCAATCCTCTTTTTTCTAGTGGTGATATCTTTAAGGTTGCTAATAAAATCAATGAGCTGAAAGAATTGAAAAGGCGAGATTCATTCAAGCAAAATATTAGTAGAATTATGGACAAACTGCTGTTTGAAAACACCGAACAGTTTTTAACCCAAGAAGATGCCTTGAAGAGAATGTGTGAAATCATGGAACAATATGAATATGTTGATTCTGGTTTTGTTTTGAATGTAATGGAACGTGAGGCAATGTCCACCACCGCTTTTGGACGGATTGCCATACCGCATGCAATAAAAATGAATGCAACGAAGACTGGTATGTTTGTTCTAATTAGTAAGAATGGTATCCAATGGGGGGATTTTAGAGTAAACTTAGTTATACTAATATCCGTTAATAAGGATGATCGAAAACTTTTTCACGAGATATTCGATTCACTCGCCACTATATTGACCGAAGATGGAAATATATCAGAACTTCTCACCGCAGATAACTATCAAAACTTTATGGACATACTAGTTAAATGTTACTGAGTTTACTTTCGATCCTCCCAAGTCCTTTCAGACACACTTTTATTCTCTTTTAGGTTTATTAAAAAATGAACCATTCTTCCTTCCTAGATTGAATGATGGAAAATGCGACTAAACACTTATATTCCAAGAATTTAGTCGTTTTACTTTCATATTTATAAAGCCTTGATAAGAAGCTGCATTTACCTTGTAGGTAACTTTACTTTCCTCTGTTGATACAATAANTATTTGTTTCTGTTTTATGCATCTTGCATTCTCTGGTGCTGCATAATAAATAAGACTTAATGATCCTGTTGTTTAACTATCTCCCCCGATCGTATTAAAGAAAATAAAAAACCGTCTAATTCTGTTTCCCCTCCTTGCCCCGAAACTTAATGTAAAAATCAAACTTCGGGGAGCGGTGGGTACAGTTAAACGGCTCTTTAGGTTTAAATAAATGTTTTAACGTATATTTATAAAATCATATTTTTAGTGTCTATACTTTTGTAATCAGAGTCTAGTTATCAGCCCACTACAGCTAGTTGTAGTTAAGAAGGATTCGTAACAGGCGTATAAAAAGTACGCTCCCGTTTTTCGAGTAAGGGGACGATTGTATCTAATACAATCCGCTTAAAGTATGGTGTTTCTGAGTGGTCGGCAAGTGCTTGTTCGTCTTCATATTGTTCAAACAATAAAAAAGAATCTGGGTCATCTTTCGAGCGGTTAACTAGATAGTTAATACATCCTTTCTCTTCCTTAACTAACAAAATCATTTCTTTCAATGCTTGTTCAACTGTATCTGCCATACCAGCCTTACATTGATAATTTGCTGTGAGTACTATCATGTCATGTAATCTCCTTTTATTAAATAAATGAATTAATATTGATAAGTATTAGTGTAATAACTCGAAAACAGACTTGGCAAGCAAAGAAGCCTAAAAACATCAAAATTCTATTCCAATGACACTTGAACAAGCTCTCTTTTAAATATTTGGGACTTTGGTTTTAAATTAAAAAGTTAGTGGAATAACTAAATAACTTATTAAGATTGGAGAATGGACTTATAACCTTTTAGATCCTTAATAAGGAAGGAAGCAAGCATACTTAGATTGTCCTCATGTTAAGAAACAATGTATAAATTGACAGTACCCGCTTAAATCCACCTTAGAAATTCTATAAATACTTCTACCCTTTTCAGCTTTACTTGTCTTAATTTACTTTGTCCTGATTAAGCTTATTTTGTTCAAAGAAATTAAAGTATTTCACCTCAAATTATAAAACTCTTTCTTTCCATCTTTATTCACAAACCGAAAACAATTATATATTATTTCTTATTTCCTACTTTCCTAGTTTTAATTTATTAAAAATTGTCCAAAAGGGAGTGTTTTTAGTGAACGGAAAAAGAGTCATGTATCAAGGGAAAGAATATATAGTAGTTCACAAATATGATACTGGTTATTGTGAGTTAAAAACCTTAGAATACTTTCAGTTTATATTAGTACACGAATCAGAAATAACATTTTTAGATTAGCGAACCAGCATCATTATTTAAAGTGATATTACTAATGGTCCCTCTCCATAGTAATCGAATGGGAATGGCATAGTAGCACTACTATTTACTCAAGTTTGCTAGTTTCATCAACTCTCTCAAATAGTGAAAAAGGCTTCCAATTACATAAGGAAGCCCCTGTTTATTTATGTTTGGTTCTTCATTAATACGACTGCAAAAGATGTACTAGTATTTTCTCCATATCTCTGACCAATTTAACTAAGTCACTGCCATGCTGTTCTGTATATTTCCTTTAGATAAATATATTTAAACAATACTTATATCCTCTATCCACCTCTCACAATTGCTATAATTGCCAGTACACCAACAAAAGCAATGGCTCCAAGACATATAGCAGCAAATACCTTCACTCTTAACCTTAAACTGTCACGCATATTTATTTCCCTCAAACATATAGTTTTTTGTTTTGGCAGAGATATTTAAAATTAAGGTTAATGACAACATATTGGCTAGGATGGAGCTGCCTCCATAGCTTAATAGAGGTAACGGTATACCGGTAATAGGAACTAATCCTATTACCATTCCCACATTTTCAAATATATGAAATGTCAGCATAGAAACAACACCTGCAGCTATTAAGCTTTCATATTCTCCTTTACTTTTTATGGCGATAACGATTATTCGATAGATAAGGAGAAAATACAAAGTTACGACAACACTTGCTCCGAGAAATCCGTATTCCTCCCCTACCACAGAAAAGATGAAATCTGAATGTGCTTCTGGAATGTTTACTTCTCCTTTCATATAGCCCTTCCCGTAATTGGTGCCTGATCCAATCGCTAATATTGATTGACTTAACTGATAACCAATACCTCCACTATATTCAAATGGGTCTAACCAAGAATGTATTCTATTTAATTGATATTGGTCTAATACCAGCAACAATGTATCCGGATAATAAATATAAATAACAACCAAGGCACCTATAGCCGACAATACAGTGGAGAAAAATATCGTAAGTATCTTCCAGTTTACTCCTGATAAAAAAATGACACCAAACATGATTACAAGTATGACCATAGCCGTACCTGCATCTGGTTGCAAAAGGATAAACAAAAGAGGAACTAGCGTTATTCCTACTATCTTTCCAATTAATATCATATCTGTTGAAATCGTACGATGAATATTTTTATCATTATGGTCGACAGTAATTTTAGCTAAAAACATGATTAAAAAGATTTTCATGAACTCCGAAGGCTGGACGGAGCCAACTCCTTTTATGCTAAACCATGCCTTAATTCCTTTTGTTGACGGAGCTATTGATTCTGGAGCAAAAAACAAAACTACCAACAAAAATACTCCAAACAAATATATATATAAAGACAATTTCTTAATCTGCTCCAAATCAAAATAATAAATAACCGCTGTAACAATCAATCCAACGGCATACCAAAATAATTGCATGCCCGCAAAGTCTTTATGGTATGGCAGGTACTTCTGTGCACTGTGAATGTTAATAATACTTATAGCCATAAGTAAAATAATGATGAACAATAAGGAATAATCAAAGTTGTTTCTATCTCTGCTTGCCAATCCAATTCTCCTATCCAAATCTCTTTCTCTTTTTTATTAAAAAATTAATTTCTTCTTTCTTTCATACCAATATTAAGACGCAAGAGAGAAAGTTCTGGTTTCAGAAAATTTGAGATTGATGAAAAAACATAAGTATTGTGCTGTAAATAAAAAGGGATAATTAGCTCCTATTCCGAACTAACTATCCCTTTTTATTAAGCTGCTTATATCATTTTTTTTTGATTTTTACTGCAAACACCTTTACCGGTTTCATTCTGAAAAAAAGGAAATGCTGTCATTGTTATCACATTCTTAAAAGGTTATTATAAGAATCCCCAAACTGAAAATTTTTCAGGAGAATTATGTTGAAGAATTAATAGGATTACGATAACTATTATTACTACAAAAAGTACGCTTAAACCCATTCGTTTCATATTATCACCTAGCCTTAATTAGTGAATAGCCTATTATATAAATAGTTTAGTTATTTCGATTTGCCAGGGCTTTTCCTACACTCTTTTTCCACTTAATTTCTATTGCATATCCACAAAAAAGCTGCAGACATATGTCTACTGCTTTTCTATTTCTTATTTTACAAAGAAGCTTTTAGGATAGATAAAATATCTGCCTTATTTAACTTTTTAAAGTTGCCAAAGCCTCCATGCTCCATCTCACGAGCAGCTATTTCTGCTATTTCTTCAAGTCTTTCTTCTCCGATATCGTAATCAGCTAATCTTGATGGTGCCCCAAGGCTTGACCAGAAAGCACTTAGCTTATCAATTCCCTCTAAAGCAATTTCTCTGTCACTTTTTCCTGATGTATCAATATCAAACATACTCAACATTAGACGCTTCATACGAACTATATCTTTATCTAGAACGTGTCTCATCCAATTTGGGAATAAAATTGCCAATCCGCCTGCATGGGGAATATCATAAACTGCTGATACAGCATGTTCAATAGTATGAGAAGCCCAGTCGCCGAAGTAACCCATTTGAAGTGTGCCATTTAATGCGATTGTCCCTGAATATAGAATTGTTTCTCGGTGTTCGTAGCTTTGTAAATCCTCCAGCAATTTTGGTGCTGTTTCAATCACTGTTTGTAATACGGAGTAGCACATACGGTCTTGTAATGGTGTGTTTTTCACATTGTGGAAATATTGCTCAAATACGTGACTCATCATGTCTACCATACCATAAACTGTTTGATCTCTTGGAACAGACTTAGTATTAACAGGGTCTAAAATGGAAAATGAAGAGTGTGTTACATCACTTCCCCACACATATTTTTCATTTGTTTCCCAATTAGTAATTACAGAATCCGGGTTCATTTCAGAGCCGGTTGCTGCTAGTGTTAAGACTGTTCCAAACGGTAGCGCTTTTGTAGCTATTACTTTTTTGTTGATGATATCCCAAACATCACCGTCATACAGTGCACCAGCAGCGATAGCTTTTGTACAATCAATAACACTCCCTCCACCAACAGCTAATAAGAAATCAATATTTTCATTTTGACAGATAGCAATTCCTTTTTTCACCGTAGATAATCTCGGATTCGGTTCTACTCCAGCTAACTCTAGCACATTAACATTTAAATCTTTTAATAACGTAACAACTTGATTATATAATCCGTTTCGCTTAATGCTTCCTCCACCNTAAACNAGTAAAATATTTTTTCCGTATTTAGGAAGTTCCTCTGCTAATGCTTCAAGCTGATTTTTTCCAAAGATTAATTTAGTGGGATTACGATAAGTAAAATTGTCCATAAAATCTGAAATACCTCCTAGATGAATTTTAAGTACATGGTCGCATTTCGCAAACAAGAATGTAAGTATAATAATAAAANCNAATAAAAACAAGAGAAAAGTACTCGTTTCGCGTACTCTTCTCTTGTTTATTTTCAGTATAATTCCAAATTGAATACTAAATGATTACTGTTAAATTGAGAGGATGGATGCAAGTGGGCATTAATCCTTGTCGGATTAATGCCCTCGATTACCATATTATTTTTATAGAAGATTTATAAATAAACCTGTATAAAATAGGCCCAAAAAAACTTTGATAAATTCCTGTTAATTATATGGAATTTGAACGCCCAACCCTTTTCATAAATCCATTTGCAAGTGGCACAACAATGACTCCAGCAAGGACGAGCTGCATGATGTTACCTGGGATGGAGCCGAATGGCTGAATCCAGTTTCCGTAAAGGACAACTTCTGTAAAATAGTAGCCGACAACTTTGATAATTAGGGCGACAGCTACTGCCAGTACATGTACGTAAACCTTTTTGCCTGGCATCTTTTCAGCAATAAGGCCTGCTACATAGCCCATTGCTCCAACGATAACAAATGTAAATGGAGCCCATAATGTCCAGCCTGAAACAATATCGAACAGAGCCATTCCGAAGGCGCCTACTATTGCGCCTGATTTTTTGCCAAAAACAAAGGCAGCAATCAATAGCGGTACGTTACCCAAATGAATAAGTCCCCCATTACCCATCAGCGGCAGCCTGATATTGATAAACATTGTAGCCAGAAACGTTAAAGTAATAAATAGTGCATTGAGAACCAGAATTCTTGTTTTGTTTTGTTCTGTCGTGAACATGTAAATCCCCCTTGTCATTTCCACATGGTTGTATTCCAATTTATAAAAAGAATTTCCACTTCTTTAATGATTACTAGTATAATGAAATCTGACAATATAAAAAGTGCCACTTTTCCAAAAAACAACATGGTCAGAACGGAGGGTTCCAAATGGATATGCTTATGTTTGAATGAATAAAAACACAACAAAACCCTTGTATGAACAGCTTTATATTGGTATCAAAACTGCTATTTTGCGGCAACAAATTGAAGTTGGCACAAAACTTCCCTCCAAAAAAAAGTTGGCCGAATTTTTGAACATCAGCCAAACAACCATTGAGGTATCGTATGCTCAGCTGATTGCAGAGGGCTTTATTGTGTCAAAACCGCGGATTGGTTATTTTGTAGAGGATATTAATGAATTACCTTATATTGAAACAGAACAGGTTGAGTTGCCTGTGGAGCATGCAGAAAATCAAAATATTCAATTTGACTTTCATCCAGGAAAAGTCGATACAGACTCCTTTCCTTTTCCAGTGTGGAGAAAATACGCAAAAAATTTATATGATCTTCCTTCTAAGGAATTGTTACAGAATGGAGAACCTCAAGGGGAATACACATTAAGGACTGAAATAGCAAAATACCTGTATCAATCACGAGGAATTGTGTGTAAACCAGAGCAAATTGTCATTGGCTCGGGAACAGAACAGCTCCTTCCGATGATTTTAAGACTGCTTGAAAATGATTCAAACTTTGCCCTTGAGAATCCTGGCTATTCGGCCATCCCTCGAATTCAACTGCAAAATAAAGCAATTCCGATACCAGTTGATGAAGATGGATTGATTGTCGATGAACTGGAAAAAACAAATGCAAATGTGGTTTACATCACGCCATCCCACCAGTTTCCAACTGGTGCTGTCCTGTCCGCCACAAGAAGAACACAGCTGATGCATTGGGCAGCAAAGCTCGAAAATCGCTACATCATTGAAGACGATTATGACAGTGAATTTCGATACACCGGAAAACCCATTCCCGCCCTGCAAGGAATGGATCAAAACGATAAGGTGATTTATCTGAGTACATTTACGAAGTCATTAATGCCTTCATTACGAGTTGCCTATTTTGTTTTGCCTTCCACATTGCTGAAAAAATATAAGGAAACATTCAGTTATTATTCAGCAACAGTTCCAAGATTCGATCAGCATATAGTAGCAAGCTTCATGAGAGACGGTTATTTTTCCAAACACTTAAACCGAATGCGGAAAATTTATCGTAAAAAGCTCGATAAACTGACCCATATCTTTCATACAGATTATCCAGAAGTTATCATCACTGGAGATCAGGCCGGGATGCATATTTTAATTTCCCTTCCCCTCCAAAAAAGTGAAAAAGAGCTACAAACAATTGCAGCAGAAAGCTCTATTGCCATTTACCCTGTAACTGATTATCTGTTAAAGCCAATAGAATATAAGTATCCAACATTTCTGTTAGGATTTGGCGGCATCCCATTTGAGAAAATCGAGGAAGGCATACACCAATTGATGCAATGCTGGGGAATAGCAAGATAATTAAAGAGATAGCTTACGTATTTTATACTTAATTACTTAAAACATTTATAAGCGGAGACTTCCTTCGTATTTTTATATCTCTGATTTCAATCAGCGTATTCTTAAGGTAACTATTCCAAAGACTGTAGGTTGGAGGTTCGTCTCCTTTTTAAAACATGCACAAGCCTTGATTTTCAAGGCTTTTTACTTTTTTTAAAATGTCCAAATCACCAAAATTACATGCTAATTTATAGATTCATATATACTTTTTCCTTTCTGTAAAAGAAACAGTGTTTTTTCTTTTCTCTTTTTGTAATTTATCATTTTTTAATACATTTCTTCACAAATTCTCCACAAAAACATTGTCAGATAATATATTTATTATCAATTCTAAGAGGACTTTTAATTAACAATACATTCAATTCCTAAATAATCTATGAATCCAATAAATCCCATCTGCCTACATAGCAAGTAAACCCTTATCATACAATCAAGTAATCTAGGTTAATGCCCTTTTAATAGCGTAGTCAACTAAAAGGAAAAAGCCCTCTTTCTAGAAAGTAGTCTTAAAATATCATTAAAAATATTAAACATTAGAGTAAAAGTCCTTGAAAGATTGACAATATTCAAAACATTCTAAGTGAAGTATTTATCTTTTTTTATTTATCCCTATAATGGGAAATAGGTAGGTGAAAAAATGAAAAAATTATCTAATATTTTAATGTTTGTCCTATTAATGGGATGTCAATTCTTTATGTTAGGTTATAGGTATAAGCTAATTGATGAAGATGAATATTATCATTTCATAAAATTGTTCCAATCAGNTATTTATTATAAACTTGCCTTGTTAATGATAATCCTATTTATAATAGCAACTGTTCTATTTTTTGTTTACTTTTCTATTAAATTTTATTTAATAATAGCCAATAAAGTTTTAAATTTACAGTTAAATGCCCATTTTGTGTACTATTTAGTTTCTATAAATCTTATCATTACTGCATTTCAAGTGTTAATACAAGAAATGATCAGCAAAAATCTACTGCTTTCTTTATATTTAAATCCCCTAGTTTTACTTAGCGTAACAATTATTTTTATACTTTTGATTTACAAAACGAAAAGGGTATTAAATTCCCTCTTACTTTCTATGCTATTTTACATAGTCAATATATTTATTACACTTATTTTTGTATAAAAAACAATATAAAAAAGAAGCTGGGACAAAACGAAAATACAGCCTATCCCTATCTAAACATGAATAATAAATTATTTTTTCTAACTTTAATAAANTATGAATTCGAGATTAAAAATATCAAAAAAAACTGAACTATTATTCGATATTCGAGAAAATAGTTCAGTTTTAACCTAGATTTATATACTTATGTTCATTAGCTCGGACGAACTAAAATTTTACATTCTTTTTTATCACTTATCAGTTTCTCAAAACCGTCTTCCACAATATTATCTAACTCTATAATACTTGTGATGACTGGTTCAACATTCAATGAACCCTTCGATAACAAATCAATCGCTTGGGCAAAAATATTATTATAACCTAGAGAGGAATTGATTTTTTTCTCACTGACTACTTGAGTTGTCGGGTGATACGTAATTGGATTAGCGAACACACTTACAATCATGAACTCACCATTAGGTTTGATGCAGTCAAGTGATTGGTTGAAGGTAGCTTCCACACCAGCAACGTCAAAGGAAACATCCACTCCACCGTTTGTTTGTTCTTTAATAACTTGAACGGCATCCTCTTCCAGCGGATTGATTACAACATCTGCCCCCATTTTCAGTGCTAAATTTCTGCGTTCCTCACTAACCTCCGCTACGAAAATCTTACTAGCTCCTGCTGCTCTTAAGCTTTCAGATAACAGTAGTCCGATTGGTCCTGCCCCAAAAAGAGCGACACTATCACCAATTTTGAACTTGCTTTTCCTAATTGCCTGCAATACAACNGCAAGTGGTTCTACTANAGCTGCAAATTCATAGCTTAGTGTATCAGGCAATAAAAATACATTAGCCTCTTTCACTACAACATATTCAGCGAAGCCGCCGTTTTCGTGAATGCCATATGATTTCATNTCAGGACAAATATTATAATTCCCTGTTTTACATGTATCACACTCACCACAGCCCCAAATAGGTTCAATAGCAACTCTGTCGCCAGCTTTAAATTTAGTTACATTACTGCCAACTTCCACAATTTCTCCAGTAAATTCATGACCTAAAATCATTTTATCTTCTGTTACAAAGGTTTTATGTAAATATTCATGTAAATCTGTACCACATATACCTGCGAATTTAACTTTTACTTTAACAGTTCCTTCTGTAACTTCAGGTGAAGAAACTTCCTCAATTCTTACATCCTTCGAACCATAATAGACCAAAGACTTCATTTATTTATCCCCCATTCTCAGTAACTAGTTGTAATCATAAAATAGTAGAGTATGCTATT
>Ga0058696_1000446_pt1 | contig 17418 bp, 20 predicted proteins | sample AgamicMgSfrz_FD_55077 | JGI IMG/M metagenome (GOLD analysis project Ga0058696, IMG submission 55077) | Agave microbial communities from Guanajuato, Mexico - Mg.Sf.rz | ecosystem: Host-associated > Plants > Phyllosphere > Phylloplane/Leaf | place: Guanajuato, Mexico | collected 2012-05-30 | reverse complement strand
AAGACGAGGAGGCTCCATACCTCCCCGCGGAAAGCGCGAGGACGAGCGCGCAATGAAACGAACTAACTTTAACTCAACATTCTATTTAAACACAATCTTCACTTTTCAATTTTAGTTGTAATTCTATTATTCGTGTTTAGAAAGCTTATCTTTTGTTTTTTCCCAGCCTCTTTTATTTCCAGCCTTTTCGATCACAAAGGCTTGTTATATGGGCAAGATGGTGACTACCATGCCAAGCATAAATCCCAATATTTCTTTTGAGCGCAACAATCCCGGATTCCGGATGAACGAATGTCGTATTTAATTGCTCTTGTGACAATGACCGCAGCAATGAAACAAGACGGGCATGCAAGGAGTCAAGGAGCTGTAAGGAAACTTCCACAGCCATTTGCGAATCAGGCAGGCTAGCCCATTTGTCCTCAGCATATGGCTTTATTACTGGACTTTCTTCTGTTAAAGCAAGCTTGAACCTTGTATAGGCATTAATATGGCTATCGGCAACATGGTGGACTACCTGACGTATCGTCCAGCCTCCATCACGATAAGGAGTATCCAGCTGCTCTTCAGACAATCCAGTCACAGCTTTTCTCAGATTGGCAGGCAGTTGTTCTAAATCATGTAACCATGAAGCAAGAACATCCTCCGTATATTCACCCTCCCATTCAAACTCCCCAATTGGGTATCTTAAGTCTTTCATTTTCCCGTTCCTCCCTTTATGTTTGCTTCTCGGTTATATATGTCTTTATACTCGGTGGTTGATATGTATGAAACCTGTCNAGCATGACTGCAGGGTTCTCTTCTACAATTGCAATGCTTCTGTATTTTTCTTGGAGAAATTCAGCATCTGCCATATGATTGATTAGATTCACCAAAGGATCATAATAATGATTTGTATTCAATATACCGCACGGCTTTTGGTGGAGGCCGAGTTGGGCCCATGTGAAAATTTCAAAAAACTCTTCCATTGTTCCTGCACCGCCAGGCAATGTAATGAAACCATCTGCTAACTCAGTCATTTTCGCCTTCCGTTCGTGCATCGAATGAACCGTAATCAATTCCGTCAAACCTTTATAAGCAATTTCCTTATTTTCGAGGAATTGCGGAAGCACTCCTGTTACTGCTCCACCTTCCTCCAAGACAGCACTAGCAATGCTGCCCATCAATCCTATGCTTGAACCACCATATACTAACCCAATCTTTCTTCTGGCAAGTTCTTTCCCCAATTCTCTTGCTGCATCCATATAAATAGGAGAACTGCCTGTGCTTGAACCACAAAAAACGGCTATTCTTTTCACTATAAATCCCCCTTGTAATAAATGCCATATATCTCTTCTTTTATTATAAAATGTTCTGCTTCTTTTAGGAACCAAGTTTGCTAATTTTACAAAAAACGTTCATTTTTTACATAAAGAAGGCCCTCCTTACAAAGCCTATAGTATGAATAGAAACTTAATTATCAATGAGTCCAACATTATTTATTATGAAAAAGGAGTCGTTCCACATGCTCACATTTTTAATAAGATGCGGCTTGATTCTTTTATCATGGTCGACGATCTTTTTATTGCCGAAAAAATCATTTCTTAAATTCTTGCCTGTAACGATATTCTCTACTGTCATTCTGTTGGTGGAAGACATGATTGGGAGAACCTATAAACTATGGAAGGTAAAGGGTGGAAAAAGAGGTGCGACAAAGAATGCATTAACCTTTATCTTTGGACCTTTTTTCGTCGCTAATTTATGGACCTTCCATTTTACGTACGGACGATTTTGGGTTTATACAATTTTTAATTTATTATTTGATTTAGTATTTGCTTATCCGCTGCATTATTTTTTGGACAAGCTCGGGTTGTACAAATTGAAGAAAGTAAAGCCGATTTTTTTGTTTTACACTGCCTTTGCTTATTCTATGCTTAACTATGGTTTTCAAATGTTTCTCGATAAAAATTTTATTATAAAAGAAAAAGACCACAAATAAGCAGCAAGAAGAATTTCACTTGCTGCTCTTTTTTACGATTAGTGGATTAACGACTTTAAAAAGTCGACATGTTCTCTGTCATTATTTAATATTTGGTGAACTAAATCCATGCTTTCATCATCGAGCTTATCTCTGACAAGCTGCTCAGACATTTTAATTCCATATAAATTTTCTCCCTTAATCGCATGTTTAATGATTACTTCATCCCCTTTGTCAGGATCAAAAATATTGCCAATAAAGGATTCTGTCTTACCGATTATCCCCTCACTATCAGCCGGTTCCCCGCCTAATCGAGTAATTCTCTCGGAAATTAGATGGGCATTTTTAGTATGATCTGTTAATATGTCCGTAAAAGACAGCTTTAAGGACATATCCTCAAGATTTTGTATAAAATGTTCATACGAATGTATTCCCATATATTGACCCTGCAGAAATTTATTTAATGTTTTAATCGATTGATCTGTATTCACTGTTTTCACATCCAATTAGAAATTTGCAACATTTGAGAATTTGCCTGTTTACTCTAAAATATAGCATCTAGTTAGAATGCTCATTTTCTACTTTTTTCATGCTCTCTGTATTCTTGTCCATTCCCTCTCATGTAAATCATCATATGATGTTGTATACCTGATGAGCGGAGGTGAGAGACATGTCAAGAGGTTATGAAGAAAATGGCGGCGGGTACTCCAACAGCTTTGCATTGATTGTTGTTCTATTTATTCTATTGATTATCGTAGGTGCGTCTTTCCTATACTAATTTTTTAAAATGAAAACGCCCTGGTCAAAATGACCGGGGCATTTTCATTTTACATGGAATATTTCCATTCCTCTGTTTGTAATAGCGCTTGGATGACTTCATCAAGCTCGCTAAAACCTTGTTCCATCGCATATTCTTTCACCATATTACCGACAGCTGCAAACGAAAGCTTGTTGAAATCTCCCAGCTTCATTACATGCCAATACTTAATAAAGAAGTCAACAGCTAGTTTATTGGGAAAGATTACAGTATTCCAACAGTCTTTCTTTAATATGATGCGCATTTCCTCTAAATATTGCTCATCCACTGCTAGTTTATGGGTAATAACAAGCTGAACATCGTCTGAATAATGGTTTAGCTTCTGCTGATCATGACCAAGTAAGCTGGCCGAANCTTGTCCATAACGTGCAGGCATACAAGGTATTCCCATTTGCTCAAGAAGTTTTTTTGATTTTCCTGATACATATTCGATTTGTAATGGAAATTTGAATGAAAGTTGCTTTTCAGCCATTTGCCGAAAAAAAATGGCAATGCTTGTTGGGTTTAAGAAAATCAATCGTTGGCNTTTCATAATTTTCTCCAAATCATCATCAGTTAATTTAATCTCTGTCCCTTTTAAAATGGGGAAGGATATTGTCCTAGCACCAATTGCTTGGAAGTAGNTCTCCAGCTTACTGCGCTGTTCTCCTCCTCTAGCAATGATAATATGTTTATTTATCATGTCGTCTCCTTATAACTAATACTGTTCTATTATATCAAGCCAAGCACAGATTTTAATTACCGAAGCAAAGAAAAAAATCAGCCCTAAAGAGCTGATTTTGTTTCCATTAAGGTGCACGTTTTACCACCTCTACACTATCTACCTTGTCACCAGCAAATGTGATATATACTTTATCCCCATTTTTCCATGTTGTTTCCTCTGACTTATCTAAAACGACAATATCTTTGTCATCATAATTGTTGACTGCTGAATATTGCTTACCATCAGGTGTTTTACTTATAATAGTTGCCGAAATTGTCTGTTTTGCTTCATCATTATCTTCAATAACCTTCCTGTTGGCTTCTGTGATTATTTCAGGTTCTTTATAAACTGACTCTGCTGTTGTTTTAGGAGTAGAGTTAGAGGATAAAGTGAGTACAGCTATAATGACTAATGCCGTAGAAATGCCTGCTACTGCGTAATAGGAACGATTGCTTTTCAAATTCATCCTTAAGACTCCTTTTTGTTCCTTAAATACCCGCTAAGGATTGGACTAAACAGGTTTAGGCATTTTTTGCGGAACAATTGGAGCCTTAATACTTTTCACTGTATTTTTCGTAAAGCATTAGAGATGTATGCGGTAGCCATTTACGCTTTTCAGGGTCTGCATAATAGTGCATAAACGCTTGTTTTTCCTTTTCGCTGAACGCTTTTGCAGCTCTCAGGTGCTCGCTGCAAAACCAGTTTACCTTATCTGGCTTATCCCATGCACTAAATGGAAAAAGCTTATCAGCACCGCGTACTTTACAAGCAAGACCTTCACATTTTTCTGCCTTTACTATCTCCATCAACCCCTCCAATGCAGCTTACTCTTTACCTTGTCTCACTTAAAAGAATATATGCAGTTAAGGAATGGAACTTGCTGTCACATTAACAACACTAAGCAATATATTGCCTCATNACTTGTTAATTCTTTTACTAATTTTTCAAGTTTTTTTAACAAGTTGTTTATATTCACCGCATAGAATGAAATTAAACTATTTAGGGCGGGTGATTTCCATGAAGCTTAAAAGCATTATTTGCTTTTTTAAAAGGAACCACAAGTATAGCTATTATTCGGACAAATGTGTTAGATGCGGCAAAGAAAAACAGCATTATTGACTAGTCAGATTACGCTACAGCATATATTTTGGACAATAATAAAAGAGGCATTTTCTAAAATGCCTCAGCTTCCTAGTAGTTATATGTATTTGTTTTTGTATTAACCTTTCATTTTGTTCATTAGCCTTTTTATTTGATTATATAGTTGTTCATTTCTAGCACAATAAATAAAATCCTCTTCTAGGCCTACTAGCGAACATTTCAAATTTTTTTATTATTCCTGTTTTTGATGTTTGTAAGTTTTTGAATACCTTTGATTATTTCGACTTTTTCATTTGGATACAGACTAACCCAACCTTATTCCCATGAAAAAAGAACAATGACAATTGCTCGACAATTATTTACTTAACTTTCAGTACTTGAAAACAACCTAGTAGCTAATCAATCATTACTGTAATAACGTGGAAAACAAATTATTAAAAATAACCATGCTCTGCTATAAAAAAGGAGGCATTTTCATGCAGATGGATTACATATCAGCACTTCCAATATTAGGTCTATTTTTCTTTAACATAATTCCTCTAGTCATTGCTGCTATTGCCGTAGTTTATTTGTTCAAGCTTATGAAGGAAAGAAATCATCTTCTTAAAGAGATAGCGCGAAGGCTTGAAAAATTAGATAAAGATTAAATGAGCTACCTTTATACGAAAAAAAAAAGCAGATGACACATCTGCTTTTTTCAAGTGGTTCATTATTTTGCAAGAAACTGAATTAATTCCTTATTAAATCTGTCTGCATGTGTTGCGTTAAATCCGTGTGGAGCTCCTTCGACAACAACTAGCTCAGAGTTTGCAAGCATATTGTGAGCTAGCTTACCGCTTGCTTCTAAAGGAACGACACCGTCTGAATCACCGTGGATAACCAATGTCGGGACAGTGATGCTAGCTAAATCATTGCGGAAGTCCGTTCGGCCAAATGCGCCAATGCAATCAAGCGTGCCTTTTGGTGATGCGAATGCAGCAATATCACGATTGTATAATCGTAGTGGTTCACTGACAAGGTCCTTATTTTCACCTGCCGTAAAGAAATTATGCGTAAAATCTTCAAGGAATGCGATACGATCTGTTTTAACACCATTTTCAAATTCAGCGATTGTTGCATCATCGAGTACTCCCTCTGGATGATCAGCTGATTTATACATGTATGGGGGAACAGCACCAGCTAAAACAGCTTTTTCGATGCGCTCCTCTCCATATGTACTAATGTAACGGACCACTTCTCCGCCTCCCATAGAGAAACCTACAAGTGTTACATCTTGAAGCTCCAGATGTTCTATTAAAGTGTGCAAGTCTTTGGTTAACGTATCATAGTCATAACCTTCATATGGTTGTGATGATTGACCAAAACCACGGCGATCATAAGCAATTACTCGATATCCAGCATCAATTAAAGCAGGAACTTGAGCTTCCCAAGAACGAGAGCTTAACGGCCATCCATGAATCAGAACAATTGGTTTCCCACTTCCATGGTCCTCATAGTATATTTTAACTGGTTCATTATTTACTGTGTCGACTGTTAATTTTGGCATTTTCTCCAACCTCCAATAATAATTTTTTTAGCAAAGCACATTAGGCTTTTATTTAAGACAACCTTTCAGTACTATACCCAACAATTTTTCTCGGTAATCGCCAGGTTTATATTTATACCATTCTATGACTATCATAAGCCTTGCTTTTTACATAGCTGTTAAAGCTTATTAAAAAGCAAATAACACAAAAGATGCCCCCCAAAAAGGAAAGCGTCTCTGTAGTAAAAACCTTTATTAAAACTTTCAACTGAAAAACGGCTCTTTTTCAGTTGTAATGAGGGACTGAGTTGTTGATGTGTGTACTTCCTCTAATAATGCTGGGTTTTCCATTAAAGAAAGTCCATAGGAAGGAATCATCTCTTTAATTTTCGGCTTCCAATCTTCTATATGCTCAGGGAAGCATTTGCCGAGTACCTCAAGCATGACCTGAACTGCTGTAGAAGCACCTGGTGAAGCGCCAAGCAGTGCTGCAATAGATCCGTCACCTGCTGTTATAACCTCTGTGCCAAATTGCAGTGTCCCCTTTCCACCAGCCTCTGTGTCTTTAATAACCTGCACTCTTTGACCAGCAACTACTAAATCCCAATCCTCCATTTTTGCATTTGGAATAAACTCACGCAGTTCTTCCATACGCTGCTCCTTTGACAACATCACTTGCTGGATCAAATATTTAGTTAATCCCATGTTTTTTGCACCTGCTGACAGCATGGTGAAAATATTATCTGGTTTAACAGACGTGATTAAATCAAACATAGAGCCCGTTTTCAAAAACTTCGGCGAAAAGCCGGCGAAAGGTCCAAACAGCAGCGATTTTTTATTATCAATAAAGCGTGTATCCAAATGAGGCACGGACATTGGCGGTGCGCCAACCTTAGCCTTTCCATACACTTTAGCATGATGCTGATTGATAATATCAGGATTTTTACACACCATGAAAATACCGCTTACTGGGAAGCCACCAATATGCTTGCCTTCTGGAATACCGGATTTTTGAAGCAAATGCAAGCTTCCTCCTCCGCCTCCAATAAAAACAAATTTTGCAGTATGGCGTTCAATCGTGTTTTTTTGAAGATTACGNACCGTCAGCTCCCATAAACCGTCCTTAGTCCGCTTTAAATCCTGAACACTATGCTTATACTTAATTGTCACACCATTATCTTCAAGATGGTTAAACAGCATCCGTGTTAATGCACCGAAGTTTACGTCTGTTCCTGAATCAATTTTCGTTGCTGCAATCGGCTCATCTGCATTTCGGCCATCCATGATAAGGGGAATCCATTCTTTCAGTTTTTCAGGATTATCGGAAAATTCCATTCCTTCAAATAAGGGATTGTTTGACAGCGCTTTAAATCTTTTCCTTAAAAAACTAACATTTTCTGCGCCTTCTACTAAACTCATATGAGGTAATGGCATGATAAAATCCTTTGGGTTATGTATGCGCTTACTGTTAACGAGATAAGACCAAAACTGCATAGAAACTTGAAATTGTTCGTTAATATTAATTGCTTTGCTGATATCAATCGATCCGTCTGGTTTTTCAACAGTATAATTCAGCTCACACAACGCAGCATGACCTGTCCCCGCATTGTTCCATTCGTTTGAGCTTTCCTCTCCTGTGTTTGCAAGTTTCTCAAATACTGTAATCTTCCAGTCAGGCACTAATTCTTTCAGAAGCGTCCCCAATGTTGCACTCATTATTCCGGTACCAATTAAGAAAACATCTGTGTTAGTTTCTCTTTTGCTCATATTAACCTTCCCTTTACATTATTGTATTCGCAGAAAGGATGCAGACGCTCTTTATGAACACACCATTTCTGTCTTCGTTTTTGATACTCTCTTAAATTATTATAATTATTTACAAATAAAAATATCTACCATTATCTGATAATTATATACTATTTACAGCATTTAAAAAAGGATAAGTTCTCTTTGAACGACTTTTATAAGTATAAATCCCCATTTAAAGCACTTTTCGTCAGAAAAAAATGCACTTACTCTTTAAAATTAAAGATGCAATATGTATCTCCACTTTCCACATTGTATGCAAAAAGAAAGTATTTTATTAAAACCGCATACATCCATTTAGAAAAAGCAACAAGAATAACTCTTCAAGAATACTATTTTAGAAAAATATACATCTATAAAATATTGTTTTAAGACAAGACGAATTGTCTAGCTATTTATAACATAAAACAGTAGTTAAACCCTTCCAAATCCCTTGTACGTTAACCCTTATTGGATTGTTTTTACTCATGCATATGACTCTAAATAATAAGGAATCCAATAGTAATAAGTTCAACGCTTTCTTTGTTATAATAATTATGAAGCGTTAATGTAGAAAAGTTATATTTAGCTATATAAATCAAGAAGGCCACAATTATGTGACCTTCTTGATTTATTGTGTTTACTTTAAATGACACCTTGCTCGAGCATGGCATCTGCAACCTTTTTAAAGCCTGCAATATTTGCTCCGGCAACAAAATTCCCTGCCATTCCATATTCCTCGGCTGCTTGCATGCTTTTTGTATAAATGTCCTTCATAATAGCTTGTAATTTACTATCTACCTCTTCTTTTGTCCAAGCAANCCTTGCACTGTTTTGTGCCATTTCCANTGCAGAAACCGCAACACCACCTGCATTAGCTGCTTTTGCTGGTCCAAATAAAACGCTGTGCTCCATAAAGTAATCAACAGCACCTTGTGTTGATGGCATGTTAGCACCTTCTCCAACTGCTTTTACACCATTTGAAACAAGTCGTTCTGCAGCAATCTTATCGATTTCATTTTGAGTTGCACTTGGTAATGCAATATCACAAGGAATCGACCAAATCCCTGTACAGCCCTCATGATAATGTGCCTCAGGATGGACATTAACATACTCAGCAATTCTCTTTGACTCCATTTCCTTTAAGCGCTTAACAGTTTCAAGATTGATTCCATTGCGGTCATAAATATATCCACTTGAATCACTGCATGCAACTACTTTTGCACCTAATTGCATTGCCTTTTCAATTGCATAAATGGAGACATTACCTGATCCAGAAACAACTACTGTGCTACCATTAAAGCTTAAGCCTTTACTTTGCAGCATTTCCTCAACGAAGTAAACTAAGCCATAGCCTGTTGCTTCTTTTCTGCCAAGGCTGCCGCCATAGCCAATGCCTTTTCCTGTCAGCACTCCTGCTTCAAAGGCACCTTTAAGCTTTTTATATTGACCAAACATATAGCCGATTTCCCTTGCACCAACACCAATATCACCAGCAGGCACATCAATGTCAGGTCCGATATGTTTGCTTAGCTCTGTCATGAAGCTTTGGCAAAAACGCATAATTTCCATATCTGATTTTCCCTTAGGATCGAAATCTGATCCACCTTTGCCTCCGCCTATCGGCTGTCCTGTTAACGAATTTTTAAAGATTTGCTCGAAACCAAGGAATTTAATGATACTAGCATTAACAGTTGGATGAAATCTCAATCCACCTTTAAACGGACCAATCGCACTATTGAACTGAACTCGGAACCCTCTGTTCACTTGAATAGTTCCATTATCATCAACCCATGGCACTCTAAAGCTAATCATACGCTCTGGCTCTACTATTCTATCTAATACTGCCTGATTAATGTAAACAGGATTTTTTACAAGTACAGGAACTAAAGAATCCAAGACCTCTTTAACAGCCTGGTGGAATTCAGCTTCATTTGGATTACGAGCTTGCACCAATTTATATAAACGATTTACATATTCTTCTGCATTCTCTCTATCTTTAATATCAGTATTTTCCAATGCTTCGACAACTTCCATAATAATTCAGCCCCTAAAAATAATTTAAAGTTTAGAAAATTCCTTTTCTTTTAAGTGGTTTCATTTTATAATTTTGTAATTGATAGTTCCAATATTAATTTCGGATGAAATTCATGCGTTAAACGCATTAGGAGAATGGTAAACATGGAAATGCGACAAATTCAGTACTTTCTCGAAGTGGCAAAACGAGAGCATGTCACTGAGGCAGCAGATATATTACATGTTGCTCAGTCCTCTGTCAGCAGACAAATTTTTAACTTAGAAAGTGAATTAGGCGTTGAGCTTTTTATACGAGAAGGCCGCAGTGTTAAGCTGACACCACTCGGAAGAATCTTTTTTGAACGAATGAAGCAAGTGTGGAACATGATGGAGGATGCAAAACGAGAAGTGAAGGAATATTTAGACCCTGAAAAAGGCACGGTAAGGATTGCTTTTCCCATTAGTATGGCAGCACATACGTTACCATCGATTATCTATGCTTTTCGCACAAGATATCCGGAAGCCAAATTTCAAATGAGCAATGCTCTTTATTATGATTTAATTGACGGAGTAATAAACGGAAGCTTCAATTTGGCGATGATTGCCCCAATGCCCAATCAGGAAAAGGAAACGAAAATTAAAGGTGCAACGCTTTTTACTGAAAATATTGTCGCTTTGGTTCCTAATCATCATCACTTAGCTCAAAAACCGTCCATACGACTGCGTGATTTAAAGGATGAGCCTTTTTGTGTCCTCCCAGAGGGCTTTGTTTTTCGTGAACAAGTTATACAAGCTTGCAAAGAAGCACAATTTACACCACGGATTGCTTTCGAAGGCAAAGATATCGACGCACTTAAAGGTCTTGTGTCTGCAGGATTAGGTGTAGCATTAATGCCAGAAATGACTCTCGTTGATAACACCCCCCGTTCGACTGTCATTGTGCCTATTGTTGATACGAACTTAACGAGAACAGTTGGTGTCATATATCCAACCCAACGGAAGCTGCTGCCGACAGAAGAATTATTCTATGATTTTCTGCTAGAAACGTATGAACGGTTGAATGAATTTAAACAATAAAGAATGGATCTGTGCCTGTTTTCTATAGTGAAATAGTTTGCCAGCGATAAGTTTGGGTAAGAATAAAGTATCCTATCCAAATGAAGAGGAGGCTTTACAATCATGAAAGCAGTCACTTATCAAGGAGCAAAAGATGTACAAGTAAAAGAGGTGGCAGATCCTAAGCTACATAAAAAAGATGACATTATTGTCAGAATTACATCAACAGCGATATGCGGTTCTGATTTACACATTTATCAAGGTGCCGTACCAGCTGAAAAGGACTATGTAATAGGACATGAGCCGATGGGTATTATTGAAGAGGTTGGGTCTGAAGTAACGAAGGTGAAAAAAGGCGACCGTGTTGTCCTTCCTTTTAACATTTCTTGTGGCCATTGCTATTACTGTGAACATGAAATGGAAAGCCAATGTGATAATTCCAATCCAAATAAACAGCTTGCAGATACAGGCGCATACTTCGGATTTACAGAGCGATATGGTGACTATCAAGGTGGACAGGCAGAATTACTTCGCGTTCCATATGGAAACTTTATGCCATTTGTCATTCCAGAAAGCTGTGAATTAGAGGATGAAGCACTACTGTTTATGTCNGACGTTCTTCCGACTGCATATTGGAGTATAGAAAATTCTGGCGTAAAAAAAGACGATACAGTCGTCGTATTAGGAAGTGGACCAGTTGGCTTAATGACACAGAAATTCGCTTGGATGAAAGGCGCTAAACGTGTTATCGCCGTTGATAATGTTCCATACAGATTAAATCATGCGAAAAAGATGAACAAAGTGGAAACAATCAATTTTGACGAGCATGAGGATGCTGGGTATTACATTAAAGAAATTACTGGNGGCGGCGCAGATGTTGTTATTGACTGTGTTGGAATGGATGGAAAAAAATCAACGATGGAAGCAATCGGACAAAAGCTAAAAATCCAAGGCGGAACCTTAAGCGCCATCCAAATCGGCCTTAACGCTGTCCGCAAATTCGGCACAATCCAATTAACAGGCATTTACGGCTCCAAATACAATATGTTCCCACTAGGACAAATTTTCGAAAGAAACATTACNGTAAAAGCAGGCCAAGCCCCTGTCATCCACTATATGCCAATGTTGTTTGACAAAATTACAAACGGAGAAATCGATCCAACCGAAATCATCACACACCGCGTATCACTTGATGACGCAAGCAATGCATATAAAATGTTTAACGACCATGAGGATGAAGTGATTAAGGTTATTTTAAAGCCTTGATAACAGGGCAAGGCTCGGCAAAAATTTGCTGAGTCTTTTTTCTTTTTCCTTATAGAAAAAAGAACTCCTTTAGAAATTCTCACATATATACGAAGTTTAGTTAAGGATGTCGACATTTTATTATTATTCTTAAACCATCTCTTTATATACATTCACATTCCCCATATAAGAAGAAGAATATTTTTAGCCAGTATTCTATCATGCTGGCCTTTTTACCTATACCTTAGCCATTTGTAGAGAAAAAATATTTGATAAGGTATCTTTTACAAACTAAATAATAGGAACGGAGGAGAAGGTGGCATGAGTCTTGCAGATATATAAGGAGATTAAATTGAGATATTTAGTTTAGGAGAAAATTTCATTCCAGCTTTAAAGTAAAAAGGTAATATAATCTGAGAGATAGTAATATTGGTCCTTGTAACTNGNTTANCTTTTTTAGTTTTTTTGCAAAAGAATGTTTTTCCTATTTCTCCATTTTGTGAAATTTCCGGAAAATATTTTTTTAAACAATGCTAAATCCTGACAAGCCTTTTTCGTAACATGACAGTTGTCAAGATTCATTTATTACAGCATGTTCATTACACTTCATAAAATCACTTGTGACAAACGATTCTTTTTCCCCACCTTCTGTCTCTGCCAATCTGGTAGTTGCCTATCCCCTCCCTTTACTGACGACGANAATTCTGCATGTTTACGTATCCCTTAAATTGGATTATAGAAGTGACAGATAAGCTAACGATTATACCCGCTAGATTCCAAATATAATAATCTGTCAACTAATAAGAAGCATAAATACTGCTGCACTGTTAAATTCACCTTTCCAATCAAGTTCATGTAAATCTAAATGCCTAGTAAAATTCATTTAGACTCTAGTGGATTTATAGAAAAAAGGGTACAAACCTAATGCCTGTCTTACTCTAGATACATATAAATATAGTACAACATGACATATGGGACAGATGAAACGGAGGGACATTAGTGGAACTTCTTATAAACGGAGCAAATGCCGTTTTTACAATATAACCTTAATTGTCACTTGAAAGGAGTAATATTATGACCGACTTTACCGTTTGGATAACCATTATTACTTTTTTGGTTACCCTGGGATTAATACTTTGGAGACCTAAAGGATTGAATGAAGCAATACCTGCAACTGGTGGAGCAGTTATTATTGTGCTTTGCGGAAGTGTTTCATTCGCTGATTTAGGAATCATATTAAACACCATCAGTGGTGCTGCAATTACTATCATGGCAACCATTGTAATGGCGATTGTTTTAGAAAGCTTTGGATTTTTTAACTGGGTTGCAGAAAAATTGGCAGCTATGGCTAAAGGATCAGGTATTCGATTATTCTGGTATGTCAATTTATTATGCTTCCTAATGACACTCTTCTTTAATAATGATGGAAGCATACTTATTACCACGCCTATCCTTCTCATGCTATTAAACAATATGCGCTTAAAAAACCATCAAAAAATTCCATATTTACTATCAGGAGCCTTAATNGCAACTGCCTCTAGTGCTCCAATTGGTGTCAGTAATATCGTCAATTTAATTGCTTTAAAAATCGTTCATATGGACTTATGGCTCCATACAGCGATGATGTTTGTTCCTTCAAGCATCGGATTATTACTGCTTACTTTCCTGCTTTTTCTACGTTTCAAGAAAGTCTTACCGAAAAAAGTTCCCATCATGGTTTCCGGTTTAACTAGGTCTTCGTATCACCCACTAAAATCAGTAATTCACCATGAATCAGAAAAAGCTCGTTCCAAATTCATGAGAAATATTCTGTTATTTGTACTTGCGGTTCGATGCAGCTTGTTTCTTGCATCCTACCTGCAAATCCCGATTTCTGTTATGGCAGTTATAGGGTCCCTCATTCTTTTAGCCTGGAGATGGATATATTTAAAAATATCCCCTGCTGATATGTTGAAGAAAACGCCCTGGTATATCATTATTTTCGCCTTTAGTATGTACACAATCATCTATGGACTCAATAATATCGGCTTGACAGAATGGCTGATTGGTTTTATGGAGCCAGTTATTTCAGGAAGTCTCCTTCATGCGAGTATTGTTATGGGCGCATTACTCACAGTTCTATCCAACATTTTCAATAACCACCCTGCCCTTATGGTTGGTACCCTTACGTTGACACATATGAATCTTAGTGTGCTGGAATTAAAGGTTGCTTACTTAGCGAACGTTATCGGCAGTGATATGGGAGCTTTATTGCTGCCAATGGGAACACTAGCCACCTTAATGTGGATGCATATCGTGAGAAAAGGCAAGGTCATCATAAGCTGGTGGGATTATATCAAAATAACAGCAGTAGTCATTCCTCCAGCAACACTTTTCACACTAATTATNTTATATTATTGGGTTTCCTCCCTTTTCGGTGGAGTACTTCAACAATAATGCCAACGAACTGTGAGATAACAAAGGCTGCTGAGATAAAGGATGAAATTCTTAATGTATAGAGGAATACCAGAAAAAAAGAGTAATCCTTCCTAATTAACTAAGGTTGGATTACTCAATAAACATCACTAATTTTGACCTTGTTGGTCATAACATGGTCATTTATTTTTCTTGCCTAATTTCAGGAAATGTTTCTTAATGTACAATTGTGAAATATGTTTTCCTTCAGCTTTACATCTGAAGCCCTTTCCATTCTTCTGTCAAAAATAAATGCTGAACAGTTGGACAAGTACATAACTCCTTGTTCATTTTTCACATATATTACTATGTAAAAGGAATGGAGGTGAATAGGCATGACTGATGAAATAAATTCCACATTTGGTTCTACGAACGGTGCAGATGATAAAGTGAAGGACAGAAACAAAAACTTGAATAAAAACAGCAATAATCTTGCTAATAACGGTGGGGTGGCAGGAGTTACAGTAACTGCTGAAGGCGGGAGTCAGGTCAGCGGAAAGCATGGAACAAACGTCAGCCAAGGTGGACAAATTGCTAAAAAATATGGACAAAACGCTAACCAAATGGGACAAATCGCTAAAAATTTCGGGAAAAATAAAATCAAAGATGGCGTTATTAATGCTGGCTCCAGTGAAACGGATGAAGATACGGAATCAGCTGAATAAACGTTAGTTAATCTGAATTTCGCTAGTTAACTTGGCGACCTAAGTACTTCTCGAAGGTCGTCTCTTTGTCCCTAATTTTATCAACGCAAGGCAGGTGAACAAAATGCCACATTCAAAAAAACATGACATTCATTCCAAAAACCACGTAAAACATTCCAAAAAAAATGAAGATACTTTAATTAAATCCAATAAACATGACAAAAATTATGAGGAACACTCACAAAACCACCAAAATCATGATAAACATAATGAAGTAAACAAAGCTTCTTACAAGTTTGAAAAAGAAGGAGTTACCATCGAATTCAACATCTACATTAACTTATACAATACTAATGACAACAACAATAATTTAGCCAATCAGCACGGGAAGGCTGGCGTATCTGTAACAGCAAGTGACAACAGCCAAATCAGTGGCAATCATGGTAAGAACGACCAACAAGGTCTCCTTACCGAACAGATTACTGAGCTTCTCAATGACAAGGGTCAACTAATCAGAAGAGAAAAAGACTCTGATCTCCATGATGGTCCGATTACAGTAGATTTCTCCATTAAAGAACGGGAATAAAAGCATTGAAAACTATTTACATGTATAAATATGTCAAATACAGCAATATGCTCCCTTCATGGAAGAACAGATAAAAACTATCTGTTTTATATGGAGGGAGCTTTTCACGTTATTTTTGAACAAAATATTGAACTTTTTCTGTCTATTCAATCTAAAATGCATAAANGATATTAATTTCTGATATATCACATACCAGTTTTATATTTTTTTTCACTCGAAGAGGTGCTTTTCGTATCATGTTTAGCTTTTTCTTCGCGCCATTCCTCTTTTACATCCTCCATTGGTATTGCATCAACGGTTTGTTCACTTTCAAACATGTCAAAAAGGCTTTCGTTTTCTGTCGGATACTGTTCAGGGTTGTCCATGTTTGTACGAGCATTAGTTAATCCCTTAGATTTTTTATTGTCTTCCATATCCAATCACCTCATTATATTCGTTCCCTTAATGACAGAAAAAAAACGATTAAGATCCTTCCAATATTTTCTGACAAACAAAAAAGCATCCAACAATTTTGAATGCTTCGCAAGAACTCTTCCCTTATGTACTTTTGTTTTTTCTGCGGCTAATGAACATATGCACCATAGAAACAATAAACATTACGGCACCAATAAGCACAATAATATCTGCACCTAACTGCAAGCCGCCACCGATTGAGAAATCTGTAAAAACCCTCATACATAAGTAAAAAACAGCTACTATAAAAAATACTAAATCAGAGTATTTTTTCATAAATTCCATACTGATAAAAGGACGTGGTTTAAGCTATTATGTATATTCAGCTTGTTGTGCTTGGATCTAATTTATCTATTTAAAAGGTATTATCCTAAACTAAATAAAATGTGAAGTCACAAATCAATTTAAATAGCCAAAAGCTATTAAACTAACCACACCTCTTTTCACCTCCTCTGTATAGTAACAATAACACGTCTTTTCATTTACGTAAAAGCTATATCCAGATGAAATTGACCCAAATGACAAAAAAAAGCGCCAATCTAAGGCCATATATCATTCAGCAGTAATTTACCTATTTTGAGTTGGTTGAACATCACTTAAGGTTTCTACAAAATTAAGGACGAGAATATAAAAAGGATACATAATCAAGCCGCCTATTATAATAAAACCAGTCGCAGGATTTGGAACATCACCACCATATGTTATAGGAAACAACGAGGCAATTAAATAAATAAACAACAAAAGATAAGGTATCCAAAGAATAGTTGTCCAATATTTTACGTTTCTCCCTTTAAACCACTTCCTTGTTAGGAAAAACAGCAAAATCGTTCCGCCAATAATATCAAGCATTAATATTGCTTCTGTATATAAATTAACTTTTTGTATATCCCAGTTTGTCAGTCTGCTGATTCTATATACGTTTGCCATTAACTCAAAAGGAATCAGTATTAATAATGCATAAACACAGGCAACTGCATTTAATTTTAAAAAACACTTCATATTACAGCCATCCTCCTAAATATGCACTACGACCTATTTTGTAGCTTAGTATGAACAAGAATCATCGTTACGTTCAATAA
>Ga0058696_1000444_pt1 | contig 17449 bp, 16 predicted proteins | sample AgamicMgSfrz_FD_55077 | JGI IMG/M metagenome (GOLD analysis project Ga0058696, IMG submission 55077) | Agave microbial communities from Guanajuato, Mexico - Mg.Sf.rz | ecosystem: Host-associated > Plants > Phyllosphere > Phylloplane/Leaf | place: Guanajuato, Mexico | collected 2012-05-30 | reverse complement strand
GCGAGCACGCGCGATACCGTCATCTTCGATACGCCGGCGAGGCGCGCTACGTCGGACATGCGGGGCGGCCCGGCGGGCCGGACGGCGGTGGGGCTGGGCATCGGAATCGCGATCGGGAGAGAGCCGGAAAGGCTACATCATACCGGTGCGGCATATCGTTCAGGCACGGTCGCGGCGTGCCCGTCGCGGTGATGGCCGTACTAGGGAAACCACGCGTCCGGCGACACTTGTACGTGCCTGTCGCGACGTGCTACCTTCGATTTTGTTACCGGTATCAACGTGCTGATCGCTCCCGTCGCCTCGCCGGCTTTTTTTTGCCACCGGATGTTATCGGTAACATCGATGCGTCAAACGCACTCGCCGGTACGAAGAAGATCGACATAAACAGGAGACAGACCGATGCCATCCCTTACGCAGGCCGCTGCCGCACCGGCCGCGGCCGACTCGTCCGAAGACGCCCTTTATCGCAAGGTCATGCGGCGCATCCTGCCGTTGCTGCTGCTCTGCTACGTCGTGGCCTACCTGGACCGCGTCAACGTGGGCTTCGCCAAGCTGCAGATGCTCGACGACCTGAGCCTGAGCGACGGCGTCTATGCGCTCGGCGCCAGCATCTTCTTCTGGGGCTATTTCCTGTTCGAAATGCCCAGCAATCTGTTGCTGCACCGCTACGGCGCACGCTTCTGGATCGCACGGATCATGATCACGTGGGGCATCGTGTCGTCGTCGATGGCGTTCATCGTGCCGCTCGCGCAGTTCTTCCACGTGCAGACGACCACGATGTTCTACACGCTGCGCTTTCTGCTGGGGCTGTGCGAAGCGGGGTTTTTCCCGGGCGTCATCCTGTACATGAACTACTGGTTCCCCGCGCGGCGCCAGAGCGTGGCGATGTCGGGCTTCCTGGTCGCGATCCCGCTCAGCCTGACGCTCGGCAGCGTGCTGTCCGGCTGGCTGATGGAGCAGACGCACGGTTTGTCGGGCATGAGCGGCTGGCAATGGATGCTGCTGCTCGAAGGGCTGCCGTCGATCGTGGTGGCGTTCATCGTGCTGGCCTGCCTGGGCGACGGCCCGCAGTCGGCGAAGTGGCTGTCCGCCGACGAAAAGGCGGTGCTGTCGCGCAACCTCGAAGCCGAGGCCGCGCACAAATCGCACAGCATCGGCGCCGCGCTGCGCAGCCCGCGCGTCTGGCTGCTCACCTTCATCCTGCTGACCTTCAATACCGGCTTCTACGGGCTGGCCTTCTGGCTGCCGTCGATCATCCGCGCGTCGGGCGTGCAGAGCCCGCTGCACATCGGTGTGCTGACGGCCATTCCGTACCTGACCGCGATCTTCGCGATGGTGTGGAACGCGTCGCACTCGCGCAGGACCGGCGAGCGCCGCCTGCATGCGGCGATTCCCGCGCTGATCGGCGGCGTCTTCCTGATCCTGAGCGCGGCGTTCGCCCACAACGTGGCGCTGTCGATCGTATTCCTGACCATCGCCACGTGCGGCATCCTCGCGCTGATGCCGATCTACTGGACCTTTCCGGGGCAAATCCTGTCCGGTACGGCCGCGGCCGCCGGCATTGCGCTGATCAACTCGGTGGGTAACCTGTCCGGCTTCACGGGCTCGATGATCACCGGCGTCGCCAAGCAAATGACCGGCAACATCAACAACGGGACCTACGCACTGGGCGCGTGCCTGCTGGTCAGCTGCGTGCTGATCGCGGCGATTCCGCGCGACATCCTGCAGCCGCCGGCGGGGCGGTAGGGCGTCGCCCGACGTTACGTCCGGCCGGGGGCGGTGACATCGCGCCGCTCCGGCGCCGGATGGCTGCGGGCGACACACGCGCCAGGCGTTACGTAACCGGTAGGCACGGAGGTCGAGCTGGAGTCATCGGCCGGCCCGAAAGGGCGGGTTGGGAATGGCTGGTGTTTCTTGCGGGGCGGATACGGACGAACGCGTCGGATGGCAGGTGGTCACTTGCGGTCGCTCGACCCCGGTGCCTGGATAGTCGACAATCGTGCGAAAGCGTATCGCATTCCCCGCGACTGAAACAGGTGAGTAAATGCAGTCAGAGCTTCCTATGGCTGATGCCGTGCCCCATGGTATCAACAAGGCAAAAATTCTATCCCAGGTGCGCAACAAGTTCGCAGGGGCGCTGGCCAATGACACAAAGTGGAACGAGTTGATTTCTTTCATGCGCGCTCTGGACGAATGGCGACCTTCCTATCGTTCAAAGTGGGTCAATGGCCATGTATCGAGATGGGATGTCGAGTGGTTCTACCACCTGCCGTTTCCATTCGTGGGCGTTGAGTGGATGGATATCGGGTTGCATCAGTCGGCTTCGGTCACGCACGAGGCCGTCGATCACTCAGCGCTCGTTTTGAGTAAGCTCGCGGAAATAGGCTTCGAATTCGAGGCGAGAGGTGGCGTTGCCAGAGTCTGGGGCTATGCCCCGAAGTCTTATGAAGATTTTCCGCCAGACGCATCGCGCTGATCAACACGGCACTGGTCGGAAACGATGCAGATCGGTGTGCGGGACTTTTCGGTGGCTCGAGCTTATTCCCGACTTGGTGAAACTTTCTCGGGCAAGACTGTATCCGGAACTCGAGCGTCTTGCGTCGATGGGCGCCGGTGGTCGTGTGTCTGCTACTTCGATCATTGACCAGCGCTGCCCCTGCGGATGCGACACCACATCCCGACACCGGGGCGAGTGGCGCTATCGGCAAATCCGACGGACGACAGCGTTCGGCCACAAGCGGAGGCGTCTCCCCTGTTAATTCCTGTCAGCTTGCCGGATTTCGTGCCATGACGACCCAGGCCGCGCCGTTGATCATCACCGCCCCCTCGCCGGGAAGGCTCGCGAAGGCGGCACGAACTGCGGCGGAGGCACGGGCGCGGATGTCGTCGGGCTGACCAGCGAGCGCACGCGACAGCGGGCCGACCTCAAGCGTCATCCTCACTGCGTCGTCAATCGCGGCGTCCCGTGTTTCGCCCTCGCCGAACGGGACGGCCGCGTCGAAGGGCGAGATAACGATTTCGGTGAAACCGGCCCCCGTCAGGATGCTCGCCACGTGCGCCCGGTCGCCGAACGAAAACGGGCCGGGCGCTTCGGGATCGGGCAGCGCGCTCGGTGGGACGATGTCCTTGAGCGCGCCCATCGGCAGTCGCATCCAATCGTTCTCGGCCGCACCGCGCCAGCAGACGAAAGCGACCCGGCCGCCCGGCCGGAGCGCGCGTCGCATATGGGCGAACGCCGCTGTCGGATCGGGGAAAAACATCACGCCGAAACGCGAGAACAGAATGTCGAACGCGCCTTCGGGCAGCTCTGCGCTGCTGGCGTCGGACACCTGAAACAGGGCCGGCGTATCGTGGCGCGCAAGCGCGCGCGCTCGATCGATCAGCGGTTCGGATATGTCCACGCCCAGCACTTGGCCCCCCGCGTCGACGCGAGCGGCCAGAGCCAGACTCGACGCACCCGCGCCGCAGCCGATGTCCAGCACGCGCTCACCCGTCGCGGGCGCGGCGGCTTCGATCGCAGCCTGCCCGAACACCGCCACCAGAGCGTCGAGCCGGGCCTGGTTGGCGACCCAGCGCTCCCCGCTTTGACCATTCCAGTCATCCACCTGATCAGCACTTTGCTTTGCCATCTCATCTCCTTGACTCGACGATTCGCCTTTCGCCGCGTCGATCTACGCCAACCTTTTCGAAGGCGACGACGCAACGAGAGCAGGGATCTGTGCTCTCAGACCACCATCGACTGCTGGGCGAAGATACCCGCCATCGCGCCCTGCGATGAAGCCTGGGAGACCGAGGGCAAGAAGGGCGTGGCGAGGTCGCCAGCGGCGTAGATGCCGGGCATGCTGGTTTGGCGGCGCTCGTCGACCTTGAGGACGATGCCGGTGGGCGTATCGACCGTAGCAAGACCCAGCGATTCATGCAGGCTTGCGGACGGCTTGTTGCGCGGCTGGGCGAACAGGACGTCGACCGCGACATTGCGGCCGGTATCGAGATTGACGGTGGCGATACGGCCCTGGTGATGGGCGATCTCGACGATCCGGCCATCGACGGCAGGTATGTTGCGGCCCGCCAGATCGGCCTGGATATCGGGCGCGATGTCATGACCATCGGCGAAGACAGTCAAGTTGTCGGTCCAATCGCGGAACAGTCTGGCAGACTGGTACGACTGCGGGCCGGACCAGACCAGGCCCCAATGCTGGCCGGCGACTTCAAAGCCGTCGCAATAGGGGCAGGGCACGATGGACGTGCCCCAGCTTTCAGCAAAGCCCGGAACGTCCGGCATCTGGTCGGCGACGCCGTAGCTCAGGATCAGGCGGCGTGCCCTCAGGCTTTCGTGATCGTCAGTGACAACGCAGAAATCGTCGATGGCGCCCGACACGCTCTCGGCCCGGGCATCGACGAAACTGATCGTTGGATAGCGCGCCAGCTGCTGCCGCGCCTCGACCAAGATGTCCAGCGGCGGCTTGTGATCGTGGCCGAGCAGGCCATGCGAGTGGCCGGCAAACCGGTTGCGCGGCCGGCCGGTATCGAGAACGGTGACCTTGCGGCGGGCACGGCCAAGCTGCAGGGCAGCAGCGAGGCCGGCAAAGCTGCCGCCAATGATGATGACGTCATTCATGGTGATGGGCTCCGTGTTGTGGATGGACGGTCGGGCTCGGCGTGGTGTGCAACCTCGTCCGGCGTTACGCATTTGAGACGGTCAGCGCGCACGGCTTCGACATTGGCAAGAAAGTTGCCCATGGCTGTATTGACCAGGCAGACAATGCTGCTCGATATCGCCCGGCGGCCCGGGGGAATACGCCCTTGGCTTGCAGATTGCGATACTGCGTGGTATCGTAATACTCAAATTTGAATACTGTCAAGTACTGGAATTGTCGTGACCGAAAATAACCAGGGCCGGCGCGGCCGGCCCGCCAACGAGGCGCTTCGCCAGACGATCGTCGACACTGCCTGCGAACTCTTTGTGGAATTGGGTTTTCAGGCGACGACCATGGACAAGGTTGCGCAGCGCGCGAAGATATCCAAGCTCAGCATCTATCGGCACTTCGAGAACAAGGAGGCGCTGTTCAGCGCGGCCATGGCGGCCCGCTGCCAGCAGTTTGCACCGCAAACCCTTACCGAAGGCATCGCCGGTTCGGCTGAAGATCAGCTCATGGCAGTGGGATCATCGCTGCTTCGCACGCTGTTGAGTCCGGACGTCCGCAGTGTCGAAGCCATGGTTTTGGCCGACAAGACGAATCAAAGGTCGTTAAGCAAGCTTCATTACGAAGCCGGGCCCGCCCATGTCATCGCCCAAATCGAGGCCGTGTTGCGTCAGTTGCACGCGAAAGCGATGCTGAACGTACCCGATGCTCCCCGGTCCGCCCGCTTGTTTGGCGCGCTCTTCAAAGGATGCGATCTGCTGCTTATCGCACGCTTCGACGAGGCGAGAGCAGAGGACGACAACGAAATCGAGTCCTATTGCCGGTCGGCCGTCGCCATGTTCATCGCCGCGCACGGTGGCATCTAAAGGTGCGCTATCGAGGCTTGATGACGAACCCGCAGCAGTTGCATACGATGTTCGCCCTGAGCAACCGATGGATGATGCGTGGACGACTGACGGGGGGGCATTGCGTGAGTGCAAAAGCCGTCCGTGCGGGCAGTCAAGCCGCCTCATCAACTCACGGGTCTAAGCGTCCGCAGAGGCCGATGACGTGTCCCCCAGGCGACGGCACGGAACGAGCGCTTCACTCCGATGGCTACCCTAGAAAAGAGACTGCTGGACCGCCTGCAACGGGTCGTTCAGAGCCGTTCGCAACCGCGAAATAATTGTTTTATCGCTACGGTCGCCTGCAAGATCTCATGCTTTGCACAAAGCGTCGCGTTGACCGCAGGCGCAGGCGCAGCCACGGCGACCCGTGGCGGCGTGACATCTTCATTTCGATCGCCGGCTCACGACACGCTGCGTCGCATCCCTCGCACCTGCAACCAAATCGCGGATATCAGGAAATAAAGCGCACCGACTCCCGCGTAGCCCGCGATCTTGACGATCGCGGGCGGCATCGGCGCATGGCTTTGGACGATGAAGAACAGGCCGGCCAGTGCCGATTGCGCACCGCTCAGGATCATCACCCACTGTGCGCCGGCATGCTTCCAGCGTCGCACGGCGGTGCCGAGCTGCATCGCGCCGGAGAGAATCGCCCAGACGCCGAACACCGTGAGCACCGCATGCATGCCCGCATTCAGCGCCGGAAATATCGCCAGCGTCGTGACGGCGCTGATCGCGACGTTGACCGCCTGCGTGCGGTTTGCCGCCATCCCGCCGCTACGGGACAGGTCGACGAAATTGGCGAGCGCATCCCAGGCCGGATAAACCACCAGCAGGACCGCCGCGCCGGCCGCGCTCTGCCGGCCGACGGCAAACGCCAGCGCGACCCAGATCAGCGAGAATATCGCCCGAGAAAAGTAGTACCGTTTCAGCCATTGTTCGTCGGCAGGGGGACGAAATTCGGGGTAGCGGTCAGCCATTTGCACTCCTTCGTACATTGAATCGTCGTTCCGGCCGGCATGCAGGGCTTCCGCCATGCGGATGCGGTGCCGCCCGGATCTCCAGTGCGCCGAGTATCGCAATCGCCCGGCCTTGCCGCTATCGGTCAGATGTCCGATGGCGATGTCCTCCGGTTGCCTGCACCGAGGCGGGGGGACTTCGCGCCGGGCCGGCCGCGGCGAACCCCGAGCCCCGACGCGCATGCGCATGCACGCCGCGACGCCGTCGCGTATGATCGTTTTCCCATCCTTGCAAACGTCCCGGCCCCGCCCGATGTCCGACGCCGAAGTCCATCTCGCCCCGCTGCGCATATTCGACGCCGTACGCGCGCTGGCCTTCATCGGCGATCTCAGCATGGGCCAGCCGACCGACCATTCGCCGCGCACCGGCTGGCTGGCGGCGCAGCTCGCGCACGCGGCACGATTCGACGCATCGGTGTGCGACACGGCGCGCGAAGTGGCGCTGTTGCGCTGGTCGGGCTGCACGGCGAACGCGGCGGGTTTCGCGCAGGTATTCGGTGACGACGTTGCGATTCGCGCCGCGATGCTCGAGAGCCGGCCCGGCATCGCCGAAGCGATCGGCGGGGCGGGCGTCGCGCTGATCCCGCTCGCGAAGATCCACTGCGAAGTCTCGGGCGAGGTGGCGCGAATCCTGGGTCTGTCCCACGCGACGGAAACCGCGTTGCGGCATATCTTCGAAACCTGGGACGGCAACGGGCTGCCCGCACGGCTCGTGCACGAACAGGTGCCGGCCGCCGTGTCGATCGTCGCGCTCGCAGGCGACCTCGACGTGTTCAGCCGCACGTACGGCATCGAGCGGGCCGTCGAACTGATCGGGCAACGCGCGGGGTCACGCTACCCGGCCATGCTCGTCGAGACGGCTGCGCGTGAGGCGCCGCGCTGGCTGGCGGCGCTCGAGCACATGGCGCCTGCCGACCTGGACGCCGCATTGGCCACACCGGACATGCAGGGCGCGACGTCCGCGGAATTGATTGCGGACGTCATCGATCTGAAACTGCCGTGGATGACGGGTTTTTCGCGTTCGGTCGCCGCGACGGCGGCCGCGTGTTACGGCCGTCTCTCGCCGGACGAGGCGGCGCGCGAACGCGTGTACCGCGCCGGACTGATTCATGGCATCGGCAGGGCCGCGGTGCCGAACGACGTGTGGAGTCTGCCGACGCGGCTGCCTGCCAGCGCCTGGGAAAAGGTGCGGCTCGTGCCGTACTGGACCGAGCGCGCCGGCCGGCAGACCGGCGCGCTCGGCGAAGCCGCGGTGCTTGCGTCGTATGCCTATGAACGGCTGGACGGCTCGGGTTATTTTCGCGGCGCGCGCGAGGCGGCGCTGACGCTGGAGGCGCGCGTGCTGGCGGCGTCGCTGGCTTGGGTCGCGTTGCGCTCGGCGCGTCCGTGGCGCGCGGCGCTGAGCGATGCGGCCGCTGCTGGCCAGTTGCAGGAAGAAGTTGCGTGCGGCCGGCTATGCGGCGAAGCGGTGGCCGCGCTCGTGACGGGTGGCGCGCCCTTGCTCCGGCGCACCGCCACGGGCGCGTCGCCCGCTGGCCCGCGCCTGTCCGCACGGGAAATCGACGTGCTGCGGGCGATTTCCCGCGGCGCGAGCAACAAGCAGGTCGCGCAGGCGCTCGCGATGAGTCCGAGCACGGTACGAACCCATGTCGAGAAGGCGTTCCGCAAGCTCGAATGTTCGACGCGTGCCGCGGCGACCCTCAAGGCGTCGGCGCTGGGGTTGCTGTGACGCGCTCCGCGCTGCGGATTCGCCTCCGTGCGCGGAAGGACGGCCCGGCCTGCGCGGCCTTTGACGCTCCGCCCGTGCAGTGGTTTGTCCCGCTTGTCGGAAATGGCGGTCGTGCCGTTCAAGACGGCCAGTCGCTCACCCGTTTCCGGCGATCCGGGGCCGTTGCGTCGGTGTCGGCCCAGCCGTACCCCAACGCCGCGATCGCGAAGTAGACGGCGCCGACGGCTTCGCAGGAAAGCAGCGCGCCAGCCAGCGCCGTTCGCGCCCCATCCGGGATCGTTCGCGACGGCGTGCCGGCGTGCTTCCCGCGACGCACCGCGATGCCGATCCGAAACAGGCCCGACAGGATAGCGAGCACGCCGAACGCGCGGGGCAGGCCGCTCGCCAGTTCAACGATGAACAGCTGACGTACCGACATTGCAGTCATCCTCCCGGTTCGGGTAGTCGCGTGACGTTGCCTATCCTGACACCCGATCGCTCGCGGCGCCATCGGACAAGTGACCGATGGCGCTCGCCGGAACCGATGCGTGGCGGCGCACGATCGCCGTTACCGCGTGACCGCCGCTACGACATGCGCGAGAACATATCCGCGATGTGCCGATCGGGTTCGATATCGGTGAACGCATCGATATCGGCCATGACGTGAGCCGTCTCCGCGGACGCGAGCGCGGCGTCCAATGCCGTGCTGTCCTTGAAGCGGCACATCGCCACGACGATCAGTTCGCTATCCTCACGTGCCGGGAAGAAAGCGTCGACGTATTCGAGTCCGTACGGTTTCCAGGATTTTTCCACCAGCGGAATGTGCTGCTCGACGTAGTAACGGGAATCGAACCGCGTGCCCGCGGCTCGGCGATAGGAAACGACGAAAAACATCAAGGACCTCCAGGTCGGACTGCTACGGCGGCGAATGTCGATACGGGAGACGACTGGCGATGACGGGCGATCACGGCCGTTTGCGCGCCGGGCCGAAGGTCGGCCGGGCAGCGGCCGGCAGCGAGGTGGGCGCGGCGGGTGCACGAGCGAGCGAGAGGCCCAGCGCGGCGCCGATGGCGAGGAACGACGAGATCGACAGGAGTGCGACGATGAACGCATGCGCGATGGCCGCCGGGTCCTGGCGCGTGCCGAGCACCGTATAGAAAATTCCGCCGATGATCGCCACGCTGAGCGACGTGCTGACCTGCAGCGTCGAGCTGACGATGCCGGCGATCATGCCGGACAGCGCGGGTGCGACGCGCCCCGTCACCATGCGCATCAGGGTCGGTAGCGCGAGGCCTTGTCCGAAACCGATGACGAAGAGAACGACGGCGAGCGGCACGGCAGCGAGCGGCATCCCGACCGGCGTGACGTCGATCAACCACGCGAGGCCGACGAGCCCGACGATCTCCAGGCTCATGCCGAACGGATTGACGTAAGCGCCGATGACACGCGAGCAGACAGGCGTCGACAGCGGGCCGAGCAGGAACCCCACGCCGAACGGCAGGAACACGAGGCCCGCGCTCAGCGCGTCGACGTGCAATGCATTCTGCAGATACACGGAGAACAGCAGGAAGAACGTGCCGATCGAGTACAGCAGCAGCGCGATCAGCAACGCCCGGCCCAGCCCCGGGGCTCGGAGCGCGGTCGGGTCGAGCAGCGGTGCGCCGCCGCGGCTGCCCAGCCGGCGCTCGTAGCGCCAGAAGCACCACGCGAGGGCCGGCACCGCGAGCAGCGACACCCATGCCCATACCGGCCAGCCCGCTTCGCGCCCCTCGATCAGCGGCACGATTAGCGCGCCGAGCGTCAGCATCGACAGCGCGGTGCCGCCGAGGTCGAGCTTGCGCGCATGCTGCGCCCGCGTTTCCTTCAGCAGCGGAATCCCGAACAGGACGACCAGAATCGCCAGCGGCAGGTTGACGAGGAAGATCGTGCGCCAGCCGAGGTTCAACAGATTCAGCGAGATCAGGATNCCGCCCAGCGCCTGCCCGACCACGGCGGCGAGGCCGAANACCGCGCCGTACAGGCTGAGCGCGAGCGGCTTTTCCGATTCGGGAAANANCGCCTGGATCGACGCGAGCGCCTGCGGCGCCATGATCGCGGCCGTCACGCCCTGCAACGCGCGGCCGACGATGAGCGTCCACGGCGAACTCGCGAGGCCGCACAGCGTCGAGGCGATCGCAAAGCCGATCAAGCCGAGGAAAAACACGCGCCCGCGGCCGAACAGGTCGCCCAATCGTCCGCCGGTGATCAGCGTCACCGCGTACAGGCCCGCATACGACGAAATGACGAGTTGCTCGGCCGACGACGAGGCGCCCAGTTCCGCGCGAATCGACGGCAGCGCGACATTGACGATGAAGAAATCCAGCGGCGGCAGGAACGCGCCGACGAGCAGGACCGAAAACATGGCCCAGCGACGCGGGTCGGGTGATACGGGGTCATTCCGTGACATGGACGGCTCTCCATACGGAACCAATCGGTTCCAAATTGGGTAAAAAAATATCAGTCGAGAATGCGCATCGTGCGGTCGACCAGCGCGAGCATGTCGTGCTCGGGGACGCCGGTTTTCCCCAGCACGCGCATGCCCTCGACCTGGCAGACGAGCAAACGCGCCAGCACCTGTTCGTCCTGCTCGGGGATCTCGCCGCTCGCCTGGCCGCGGACGATCGCGCCCGCATAGAGCTGCTGCAGGCGCCGGAACATGCGCCCGGTGCGTTCCGCGACATCGGCATCGCGCGCGGCCAGCTCGGTGGTCATCGCGACCGCGAGACAGCCGCGCCGGCCGGCCTCGCCAATGGACAGCCGGGCATAGCGCAGCAGCGAGTCGCGAATGGCGTCCTTCACGGGGCCGGGTTGCGACAGGATGTCGGCGGTCGCCTTGAGCCCGTCGGCCATATACAGGTCGAGCGCCGCCAGCAGCAGCGCCTTCTTGTCGCCGAATGCCTTGTAGAGACTGCCGCGCGACAAGCCGGTGCCGGCGATCAGGTCGGGCAGGGACGCGCCTTCATAGCCGCGATCCCAGAAAACGTCCATCGCGTCGCGCGCGGCATCGCCCAGTTCGAATTCGCGCGGACGGCCCACGCCAGCCGGATTTGCCATTGATCGGTTTCGCAAACGATGCGGTGCCTGAAGTTGGATTCATTATATGGACCGATCGGTTCCGATGTCAACGCGCGTAGCTTGACCGGACACGGCGACGGCCGTCCTCGCGGACGGCCGGTCGGGCAGGCGTTACCCGATCAGTCGAGCCCGCCCTGGCACAGGTACTTGATCGACAGATAATCGTCGAGCCCATAGCGCGAGCCTTCGCGACCATAGCCCGATTCCTTCACGCCGCCGAACGGCGCGGCCTCGCTCGCGAGCGCGCCTTCATTGATGCCGACGATGCCCGTTTCGAGCCGCGCCGACACGCGCGCGATACGCCGCACGTCCTGCGTGTAGAAATACGCGGCGAGCCCGAACGGCGTGTCGTTCGCGGCGTCGACCGCTTCGTCCTCCGTATCGAAGCGAAACAGCGCGGCGACCGGGCCGAAGGTTTCCTCGCAGGTGAGCTGCAAGTCGGCGGTGGCGTCGGCGAGCACCGTCGGCGCGTAATAGTTCGCGCCGAGCTCGGTCAGGCGCTTGCCGCCCGTCAGCACGCGTGCGCCGCGTTCGACGGCGTCGCCGACATGGCGCGCGATCTTGTCGACCGCCCGCGCGTTGATCATCGGGCCGATCTGCGCGGCCGGGTCGGTCGCCGGCGCGACCTTCAGCGCGGCGACGCGCGCGGCGAGTTTCGCGGCGAACGCGTCGTAGACACCGGCCTGCACGTACACGCGGTTCGGCGACACGCAGGTCTGCCCACCGTTGCGGAACTTGGCGGCCATCAACCCGTCGACCGCGGCATCGAGCTCGGCGTCGTCGAACACGATGAACGGCGCATTGCCGCCGAGCTCCAGCGACAGCTTCTTCAACGTCGCCGCCGATTCGCGCGCGAGCAGCTTGCCGACGGGCGTCGAGCCGGTGAACGTGATCTTGCGCACGCGGCCGTCGGCGAGCCAGTCGGCCGCCGCGTCGACGCCGCGTTCGCGCGACGCGGTGATCAGGTTCAGCACACCGGCCGGCACGCCGGCTTCCTGCGCGAGCAACGCGAGCGCGAGCGCGGTCAGCGGCGTGTCCTCCGCCGGCTTCGCGACCACCGTGCAGCCGGCCGCGAGCGCGGGTGCGATCTTACGCGCGATCATCGCGAGCGGGAAATTCCACGGCGTGATCGCGGCGACGACGCCGATCGGCTCCTTCACTGCGCTCAACCGCTTGCCGCGCTGCTGCTGAGGGATCAGGTCGCCGTACGTGCGGGTCGCTTCCTCCGCGAACCACAGCACGTACGACGCACCGTACGCGACTTCGCCGCGCGCTTCGGCAAGCGGCTTGCCCTGTTCGCGCGACATCAGCTTCGCCAGATCGTCGGTGTGCGCGACGATCGCCGCATGCCAGGCACGCAGGATCGCGGCGCGTTCGCGCGCGGGCGTCGCGCGCCACGCAGGCAGCGCGCGGGCCGCCGCGTCGGTTGCCGCGCGCGCGTCGGCGGCGCCGCTGTCGGGTGCGTGGGCAACGGTCTCGAGCGTGGCGGGATCGGTGACGGCGAAGCGGCGGCCGTCGAGCGCATCGCGCCAGGTGCCATCGATCAGGTTGGCGGTGCGAACGAGTTCGGTTCGGGACAGCGTAAGCGGCATGACAGGTCCTTGAATGAAGCGGTTCGACAACGACAACGACGACGGCGGAGCGGGCGCGACTCCCCCCGCGCGGACAGCGGGCTGCCGCGTGACGGGATGACGCACACCGGGTGTCAGTGACGTTCGCCGAACAGCGATTCGAGCGGGTAGTGCCGTTTGACGAACGGCGACTTGATGATCACGTAACTGAAATACTTCTCGATGCCGATGTTCTGCTCGAGCAGCCCTTCGACGATCGTCTGGTAATGGCTCACGCTGCGCGTGATGAACTTCAGCAGGTAGTCGTAGCCGCCGCTCGCGAGGTGGCATTCGACGATCTCGTCGACGTTGCGGATCGCCGCGACGAAGCGGTCGAAATCCTCGCGCCGATGGTCGGCCAGCGTGACCTCGGTAAACACGACCTGCACGTCGCCGAGTTTCTCGAGCTGGATGTGCGCGCCGTAGCCGCCGATGTAACCGGCCTTCTCGAGCCGCTTCACGCGGATCAGGCATGGACTGGGCGACAGCCCGACCGCATCGGCCAGCTCGACGTTGGTCATGCGGCCGCGCTTCTGCAACTGGGAGAGGATGCGCAGGTCGATGCGATCCAGCTTGCTGTCCGTCATGTTCACGTGAGAAGGCAAAAATGGAATGTCCGGTTACTTTAGAGTCGAACGATGGCGGCCACAAGCCCGGCTTTCCCTTGGCCGGTCAGGCCGGCTGCGCGTGCGCGGCGTCGAGCGCGCGCTGCACGCCCGAATCGGCCAGCACGTCGTCGAGCGTCTTGCGCACGCGTTCGAACAGCAGGTCGAACTCGCCCGCGGTGAAACTCAGCGCCGGCGCGAAGCCGAGCACGCCGTCGCCGAACGCGCGGAACACCACGCCGTTCGCGTACGCGGCGGCCGCGATCTTGTCCGGCACGTTCAGCGCCGCGTCGAAGCGCGTCTTGTGCGCCTTGTCGGCCACCAGTTCGAGCGCACCAAGCAGGCCGACCGAGCGGGCGTCGCCGACGAGCGGATGCGCGCGCAGCGCATCGAGCCCCGCGGCGAAGCGCGGCGCGAGCGCCTGGCCGTTCGCGAGCAGGCCGCCTTCGTGATAGAGCTTCAGCACCTCGAGGCCGATCGCCGCGCTCACCGGATGCGCGGAATACGTATGGCCGTGGCCGACCACNGGCGCATCGGCGCGNTCGCCCGCGATTCCTTCGTAGATTTCGTCGGACATCAGCACCGCGCCCATCGGCGCATAGCCGGCGGTCAANCCCTTCGCGACGGTCATCAGNTCNGGGTCGACCTGTTCGGCCTCGCAGGCGAACAGCGGGCCGGTGCGGCCGAAGCCGGTGATCACCTCGTCGGCGACGAACAGGATGCCGAGGCGCCGGCACGCGTCGCGCATCGCCTTCAGCCAGCCGGCCGGCGGCACGATCACGCCGCCCGAGCCTTGTACCGGCTCGCAGAAGAACGCGGCGACGTTGTCCGCGCCGAGTTCGGCGACCTTCGCTTCGAGCGCGGCGACCGACGCGGCGATCAGCGCCTGCGGATCGTCGCCGAGCGGATGGCGGTACGGGTAGGGCGACGGAATATGGTGCTGGTCCGCGCGCGGCAGGTCGAAATGGCGGTGGAACGCCGGCAGCGCGGTGAGGCCGGCGCCGAACGACGACGAGCCGTGATAGCCGCGCTCCAGCGCGATCATCTGCTTTTTCGACGGGCGGCCGGTCGCGTTGAAATAGTGCGTGATGAAGCGCACCGCGGAATCGACCGCGTCCGAGCCGCCGAGCGTGAAGTACACGCGGTTCAGCGACGGCGGCGCGAGCGCGGCGAGCCGTTCGGCGAGNTCGATCGCCGGCTGCGAGCCGAAATGGAAATAACCGGTCGCGTAGGGCAGCTTCGCCATCTGGTCGGCGGCGGCCTTCACGATGCTGTCGCGGCCGTAGCCGACGTTCACGCACCACAGGCCGGAGAACGCGTCGAGCAGCGTGTGGCCGGCGGCGTCGCGCAGGAACACGCCGTCCGCGGATTCCAGCACGGTGACGCCGCGCGCTTCGTGCGCACGGTAATTGACGACGGGATGGATCAGGTGTTGACGATCGGCTTCGATCAGCGCGGCTTGGTTCATGGGAAGGCGGGACTCTCGTCAGGTGTCAGCGGTGAGTTCATGCTAACGGGCGAGAATTCCGCATGCGTCTTCAATTTGCGGCCCGAAACGTATGCGCGCGGCGTTTGCACGGGGCGCTTCGGCATTTTCTGCTGCGCGCCCGGCGGGCCGGGGCGCGCAGCAGGTCAGTAGCCGCGCGTGCGGTCGACGACGCCGATCATCGGCTGGCCCGCGCGATGGCGCGCGAGGTTCGCGAGCACCGCGTCGACCGCGGTGTCGGGCCGCGTCGCGCTGGCGATGTGCGGCGTGAGGCGAATGCGCGGGTGCGTCCAGAACGGATGGCCGGGCGGCAGCGGTTCGGGGTCCGTCACGTCGAGGATCGCGCTGTCGAGGCGCCCGCTTGCGAGCGCCGCGAGCAGCGCCGCCGAATCCAGCTGCGGGCCGCGCCCGACCTGCACCAGCGATGCACCGGCCGGCAGCGCATCGAACACGCGCGCGCCGAGCAGGCCGCGCGTGCTGTCGGTGAGCGGCAGCAAGCAGATCAGGATGTCGGTGCGGGCGAGGAACGCGTCGAGCGCCGCGTCCCCCGCGTAGCAGTCGACGCCGTCGAGCGTGCGCGGCGTGCGGCTCCAGCCGGCGCACGGGAAACCGAAGCGCCGCAGCGTGTCGAGCACGGCCTGGCCGAGCGTACCGAGCCCGAGCACGCCGACGCGCCGCGACGCGGCCGCGCGCACGGGATGCTCGCGCCACACCTGGTCGCGCTGCTGGGCCGCATAGTCGAACAGGTCGCGATGAATCGTCAGCACGGCCTGCGTCACGTATTCGACCATCCCTTCGACGATGCCCGGCTCGATCATCCGCACGACGGGGATGTGCGAAGGCACGCGCGACAGGTCGAACTGGTCGATGCCGGCGCCGACCGAGAACACGACCTCGAGATTCGGCAGCAGCGCGACCGGATCGTCAGGCGGCTGCCATGCGGCGAGATAGCGGACGGCTGCGGCGTCGCCGAGGTCCGGCCAGATCCGGAACGGCAGATCGGGCGCCTGTTGCGCGAAGCGCGCCGCCCACTGCGCGCCGCGCACCGGGTCGGCCTTGTAGAGGAAGCTCATCGTGCGCGCCCCCTCAACCGAGCGCCTGGTTCACGATCGCGAACGGGCGCAGCGCCGGGTCGCGGGCCGGCGGCGTGCCGCGCGCCATCGCGACGACGGTATCGACGCGCGGCAGCCCGAGCCCCTGCAGCCAGTCGGACAGCCCGCTGTCGCCCGGCACGTCCAGCCGCACGAACATGCCCTCGTGCAGCGCGAGCCAGTGGCTGATCAGCGCCTGCGCGCGCAGCGCATCGGGCGCGACCACCGGGCCGATCACGTGGCCGCGGCCGAAGCGGCGGAACAGCGCGAAGCCCAGCAGCTCGCCGTCGCGATCGAGCGCGATGCCGTTCGCGACGTCGAGCAGCGCGTCGATCACCGCGCCGCGCTCGTAGCCGGCCGCGCGCGAGGCGAGCGCGGCGAGGCGCGGTCCGTCATTGGTGCCGAGCGGGCGCAGCCGCTCGCCGGGCGGCAGCGAGATCAGCGGCGGCTGGAACGCGGCGCCCTGGTGCTGATCGACCGTGCCGATCGCTGCGAAGCCGAACTTCGCGTAGAGCGGTTCGCCGGACGGCGTCGCATGCAAAAACACGGTCCGCTCGCCGAGACTGTCGACCACGCGGGTCATCAGCTCGCGGCCGATGCCGCAGCCCTGGCGCTCGGGCGACACGATCACCATGCCGAGGGACGCATGCGCGTCGTCGAAGCGCCAGCCGAGCGCGGTGCCGACGACGCCGGATTCATCCTCGGCGACGAAGCCGCCGCCGAGCTGGAACGCGAAGCGCCAGTCGTCGATGCGGTGCGGCCACTTGACGGCTTCCGACAGACGATGCGCGGCGGGCAGGTCCGTTTCGGTGAACGGGCGATAGGTAAGCGTGCGGGAAGGATTGAGGTCGGACACGCCGGACTCCGGATGGGTGGNAATGACAGGTCGACTCTGCCAGCGCGGGTGCGGCGCGGATAGGACGATTCGCCTGTTTTCGGGGTGCGGCGGCCGCTCGCGCACGATCGATGCAAACCCGCATGATCGGCGCGCGCGAACGCGCGGACCGTGCCGGCGCGGCCGGTCGATCCAGCCACTCCTGCTGTGGGAATGCCTCTACGATGCATGCACGGCGGCGTTGTCGCCTGCCGAAGGGCCGCACCGGCAGGCGCGCCCGCCGCGGTGGCGCAGTGCTCATCGGCCGGCGCCGCGGCGCCACGCCCGATCGCGCCGCAGATCGTGCTGCATGTGCCGGGCAACACGCGGCGATTCTGCGTTTTGAGCGGCGCCGAACGATGCGCGAACGACTTTTTGCCCTGATTCAATTTCGTTGAACCCAGCCCATCCCCGG
>Ga0058696_1000433_pt1 | contig 17759 bp, 19 predicted proteins | sample AgamicMgSfrz_FD_55077 | JGI IMG/M metagenome (GOLD analysis project Ga0058696, IMG submission 55077) | Agave microbial communities from Guanajuato, Mexico - Mg.Sf.rz | ecosystem: Host-associated > Plants > Phyllosphere > Phylloplane/Leaf | place: Guanajuato, Mexico | collected 2012-05-30 | reverse complement strand
CTCCACGAGCCCCGAATCGAACCCCTTCTGCGCCGGTTGCGGCTTGCCCGGCAGCGCGCCGAGCAGCGAGCCGCGATGGCACGCGAGCGCTTCCAGATCGAGCGTCTGGGCACCCACGTCGCGCAGCGCGTTCAGCAGGCGCGTCTTGCCGCAGCCCGTATGGCCGACGAGCGCGATGTAGCGAAAGCGTGTCGGCAGCGAGTCGAGCGTCGCGCATACCGACTGGCGGTACGCCTTGTAGCCGCCGTCGAGCTGGCGCGCCTTCCACCCGATCAGGTTGAACCAGGTCGTCATCGAGCCCGAGCGCTTGCCGCCGCGCCAGCAGTAGATCAGCGGCCGCCAGTTGCGCGGCCGGTCAGCGAACGTCGTGTCGAGATGGCGCGCGATGTTGCGCGCGACGATCGCCGCGCCGACGCGCGTCGCCTCGTACGGCGACACCTGGCGATACATCGTACCGACGAGCACGCGCTCTTCGTTGCTGAGCACGGGCGCGTTCAGCGCGCCGGGGATATGGTCCTCGGCGAACTCGAGCGGCGTGCGCACGTCGATGATCTCGTCGAACTCGCCGGCGCGATCGAGGGTGACAATCAGGTTCTTCAATTTGGCGTCGAACAGGGGCGATGCGGCTCGAGGAGCCGCATGGGCACGGAAGGCGGATTGACGATTATCTCACGGGCCGGCGTCCCGGGCCTCGCGCGGCGGTCGGCGACGACGACGCAACCTGCATCGCGTCGATCAGGTGGTCGCGAAATGCGCGCACCGACGCGGGCAGATCGCGCCCCGCCATCGTCTGCACCTGGATGCTGCGTTCGCGCAGTTGCGGGTTCGTCATGGGCACGACGACGAAGCCGTCCGCATCGGCACGGTCGCGCACCGACAGCAGCCCCGTGAACATCACCGCGCCCGTGCGCCGCGCGTAGCCGTACATCGCCGCGGTGTTGTTGCTCGTCAGCTCGGGCTCGAGCAGCAGCCCGTCGAGCGCACACGCGATGTCGATCAGCTGGCGCACCGTCGTGCCGGCCTCGGGCAGCACGTGCGCGTGCCGCGCGACATCGGCGAGCGACACCGCGTCGCGCGCCGCGAGCGGGTGATCGTGCCGGACCAGCGCAAAGACCGGCGCGCGCTCGGTGTGGTCGACGCGCACGCCCTTCTCCGGCGCGAGGCTGAAGGTCAACGCGATGTCCGCATCGCCGTCGCGCACGCGCCGGGTCGCGTCCGCCGGCGACACGACCCACACGATGAAATCGACGCCCGGGTGGCGGGCCTTGAAGCTCGCGAGCACGCTGGGCAGGAAATCGATCGCGAACCCTTCCGAGCACGCGATCTTCAGCAGGCTGCCGTGCAGCGCGTCGAGCCCGCCGATGTCCTTCATCACGTGCTCGGCCTCCAGCAGGCTGCGCTGCGCGAACGCCAGCAATCGCTCGCCGGCTTCAGACAACGCCATCCCGCGCGGGCGCCGCTCGAACAGCGGCGCGCCGAGCTCGCTCTCCAGCTTCGCGATCTGGCGGCTGATCGCCGACACGGCCACGTGCAGCCGCGCCGACGCGTCGCTGATCGAGCCGGTACGCGCCACCTCGACGAAATACCGCAGTGCTAGGCCATGCAGGAAAGCCGCCATCGTCGTGTCTCCGCGCCGCATCCGGCCGCGCTGCTTTGCCTTTTCGGCAAAGAAAGGTTCGAAATTCGATCATTGTGACAAAAAAACCGGCTTTCTAGAATCGATCGCACTTCACGTTGCCTGCGCGGCCCGCGCACGGCGCACCCGACCGAGGAGACCCGATTTGAGCCGTACCGCCGCCATCCAGCACGCGCTGAACCAGTTCGAGTCCGGTGCGTTCTTCACGACCCTGAGCCGCCGCGTCGGCCTGCGCACCGAAAGCCAGGACCGCGGCAACGAAGCCGCGCTGCGCGCCTACCTGACCGACGAGATCGCGCCGGAGGCCGCCCGCCTNGGTTTCACGTCGCGGATCGTCGACAACCCCGTCGACGGCGGCGGGCCGTTCCTGCTCGCGTCGCGCCACGAAGACGACGCGCTGCCGACCGTGCTGATCTACGGCCACGGCGACGTCGTGCGCGGCTACGACGCGCAGTGGCGCGCGCCGCTGTCGCCGTGGACGCTGACGGCCGACGGCGACCGCTGGTACGGCCGCGGCAGCGCCGACAACAAGGGCCAGCACACGATCAACCTGGCCGCGCTGGCGAGCGTGCTCGACGCGCGCGGCGGCCGGCTCGGCTTCAACGCGAAACTGCTGATCGAGATGGGCGAGGAAACCGGCTCGCCGGGCCTCGACGCGCTGTGCCGCCGGGAGCGCGACGCGCTCGCGGCCGACGTGCTGATCGCGTCCGACGGCCCGCGCATCGCCGCCGCGCGCCCGACGGTATTCCTCGGCTCGCGCGGTGCGGTCAACTTCAAGCTGAGCCTGCGCGCCCGCGACGGCGCGCATCACTCCGGCAACTGGGGCGGACTGCTGCGCAACCCGGCGATCGTGCTCGCGCATGCGCTCGCGAGCCTCGTCGACGCGCGCGGCGCGATTCGCGTCGCGGGGCTGCGCCCGCCGCCGATCCCGGCCGCGGTGCGCGACGCGCTCGCCGATCTGTNGGTCGGCGGCGGNCCCGGCGACCCGGCGCTCGACGCCGACTGGGGCGAGCCCGGCCTGTCNGCGGCCGAGCGCGTGTTCGGCTGGAATACGCTCGAAATCCTCGCGTTCAAGGCCGGCAATCCGGAGCATCCCGTGAACGCGATCCCGCCCGCCGCGTATGCGCACTGCCAGTTGCGCTTCGTCGTCGGCACCGACTGGGAAGCGCTGCAGGCACACCTGCGCGTGCACCTCGATGCGCACGGCTTCGCCGACGTCGAGATCGACGTCGAACGCGGCGCACCGGCGACGCGCGTGCCGCCGGACGATCCGTGGGTGCGCTGGGCCGTCGCGTCGCTCGCGCGCACCACCGGCAAGAAGCCCGCGATCCTGCCGAATCTCGGCGGCACGCTCCCGAACGACGTGTTCGCCGACACGCTCGGGCTGCCGACGCTGTGGGTGCCGCACTCGTACCCGGCGTGCTCGCAGCATGCGCCCGACGAGCACCTGCTCGCGAGCGTCGTCAGCGAGGGGCTGCAGATGATGGCCGGCCTCTTCTGGGATCTCGGCGACGACGCGCCGCCCGTTCGCCGCGCGGCATCCGCCGCGGCCGGCGCCGTCCTGTAACGCGCTTCGCCCCTTTTCACGGGACCTGCACACACGATGAATACGACCACCCTGACCTCGCAGGACGCCGCGCGCCCCAGCGCCGCGAAGATCCGGCGCATCATCTTCGCGGCGTCGATCGGCAATGCACTCGAATGGTTCGACCTGATCGTCTACGGCTTCTTCGCGGTCACGATCGCCAAGCTGTTCTTCCCCGCCACGAGCGAAGCGACGTCGCTGATGCTGACGCTCGGTACGTTCGGGCTGTCCTACCTGATCCGGCCGATCGGCGGCTTCGTGCTCGGCGCGTACGCGGACCGCGCGGGCCGCAAGGCGTCGCTGCTGCTGTCGATCGCGATGATGATGGCCGGCACGCTGCTGATCGCGCTGATGCCGACCTACGCATCGATCGGCATTCTCGCGCCGCTCGGGATCATGCTGTCGCGGCTGATGCAGGGCTTTTCCGCCGGCGGCGAATTCGCGAGTTCGACCGCGTTTCTCGTCGAGCACGCGCCGCAGCGGCGCGGCTTCATGTCGAGCTGGCAGTTCGCGAGCCAGGGCCTCGCGACGTTGCTCGCGTCGGGCTTCGGCGCGCTGCTGACGGCCACGCTGACCACCGCGCAACTCGAAAGCTGGGGCTGGCGCGTGCCGTTCCTGTTCGGCCTCGCGATCGGCCCGGTCGGGCTGTACATCCGCCGCTACGTCGACGAAGGCGTCGAGTTCAAGACGCAGGCGCGCTCCGAAGCGCCGGTGCGCGAACTGTTCGCGGATCAGAAGGTGCGCCTGCTGTTGTCGGTGGGCGCGCTCGTGATCTCGACCGCGATCAACTACATGATCCTGTACATGCCGACCTACGCGATCAAGCAGCTCGGGCTGCCCGCATCGACCGGTTTCGCGGCGACGCTCGCGACCGGCTTCGTGCTGACGCTCGTCACGCCGGTCGTCGGCCATCTGTCCGACAGCACCGGGCGAATCCGCATGATGGCGGTCGCGGCCGTGCTGATGCTGCTGACCGTGTGGCCGACGTTCGCCTGGCTCACGCGCCACGCGTCGTTCGCGACGATGCTCGCCGCACTGGTCTGGATCGGCGCGCTGAAGGCGATGTACTGCGGCGCGCTGCCGGCGCTGATGGCCGAACTGTTCCCGTCGCAGACCCGCGCCACCGGGCTCGCGGTCAGCTACAACACCGGCGTCACGCTGTTCGGCGGCTTCGCGCCGTTCGTCATCACCTGGTTGATCAGCACGACCGGCAACCGGCTGTCGCCGGCGCTCTATCTGATGGGATGTGCGCTGCTGAGCCTCGCCGCGCTGTTCGTCGCGCGCACGCGGCTGAAAATGCGCTGACACGAGAAACGACGGCGCAGCGATGCTGCCGCCGAAACCGCCCGACTCGGTGCGACTCGGCCCGTCGCGGCATCGCTGCCGCGCGGGCCGCGCGCCGTTTACGGCGCCGGGTTCGGCTGCCGTTCGTGCAATGCGTCGATCTCTGCGAGGATCTCGTCGGACAGCGTCACGTCGACGCTGCCGATGTTTTCCTTCAACTGCTCGAGCGACGTCGCGCCGACCAGGTTGCTGCGCACGAACGGGCGGCTGTTGACGAACGCGAGCGCCAGTTGCGCGGGCGACAGCCCGTGACGCTGCGCGAGCGCGACGTAACGCGACGTCGCCTCGACGGCTTGCGGCTTGCTGTAGCGCTGGAAGCGCTCGAACAGCGTGATCCGCGCGCCGGCCGGACGCGCGCCGTTCTCGTACTTGCCTGACAGCCAGCCGAACGCGAGCGGCGAATACGCGAGCAGGCCGACGCCGTCGCGATGCGTGAACTCCGACAGCCCGTTCTCGAACGTGCGGTTCAGCAGGCTGTACGGATTCTGGATGCTCGCGATGCGCGGCAGCCCGAGCCGCTCGGCCGCGCGCAGGAACTGCGCGACACCCCACGGCGTTTCGTTCGACACGCCGATCGCGCGCACCTTACCGGCCTTCACGAATTCCGCGAGCACACCGAGCGTTTCCTCGATCGGCACCGTGTACGCGTCGTCGACCCACGGATACGCGGGACGGCCGAAGGTGGTCGTGCTGCGATCGGGCCAATGCAGCTGGTAAAGATCGACGTAGTCGGTCTGCAGGCGCTTGAGGCTGCCGTCGAGCGCTTCGGTCAGGTTCTTGCGGTCGAACTGGTTGCCCTCGCCGCGAATATGACGCGGATTGTGCGGCTGCCGCGCCGGCCCGGCGATCTTCGTTGCGAGCACGATGCGGTCGCGCTGCGCGCGATGCTGCGCGATCCAGGTGCCGATGTACTGCTCGGTGCGGCCCTGCGTGTCGGGCTTCGGCGGCACCGGATACATCTCCGCGGCATCGATCAGCGTCACGCCGTGTCCGAGCGCGTAGTCGATCTGCTCGTGCGCGTCGCGCTCCGAGTTCTGCTCGCCCCACGTCATCGTGCCGAGACCGATCAGGCTGACCTCGATGCCCGAATCGCCGAGTGTGCGGTATTCCATGCTGTTCCTGTCGCGTCAGTGGAAAGCAGGAACGCTATCACATTGAAGCCACTGCTTCAGATGGGCTCCGCGCACGCTTACAAGCGGCCTTCGGCGCTGCTCCGCACGCTCACGCGCCCGCCCGAACGGGGGGGGTGTCGCCCCCTCCCGTCACTGCGGCCGCTGGATGAAGCAGGTCGCCGACGCGTGCGCGACGATCTTGTCGTCCGGCGTCTTCAGCGTGCCCTCCGCGACACCCAGCGAACGCGACAGGTGAATCACGCGCCCTTCCGCGATCAGCTCGACGTCGCGCGGCACAGGCCGCAGCATCTTCACGTGCAGATCGACGGTGCCGTAACCGACGCCCGCGTCGAGCATCGAATGCACCGCGCACCCAGTGACCGAATCGAGCACCGTCGCGGCGAACCCGCCGTGCACACCGCCCAACGGGTTCAGGTGCCGGCCGTCCGCCCGCGCCGAAAACTTCACGTAACCGAGCTCGACGTCGAGCGGACGCATCGGGATCGTCTCGGAAATCGATGCCAAGGGCGCGTCGCCCGACACGGCGGCACGCAGCAGGTCGAGGCCAGACAGGGAAAGCGGGTTCATCGGGTTGTCTCCGGGTTGAAAGCGCGTCGCCGCGCGAGTAAGTTCTAAATTGGAACTCATTATTGTCAACGATGCCGGCGGTTGTCAACGCGGCCGCGCCCGTTGCGACCGAAGGCGGGTTCTATAATCGAACCCGCTATTTCGCTGAACCGCCGCACGACCGCCGCAAGAGACGAGAGACTCGACGATGAAATGGGATGACATCGGCACGCTGAACTGTTCGGTCGCACGCACGCTCGCCGTGCTCGGCGACCGCTGGACCATGCTGATCCTGCGCAACGCATTCCTCGGCTGCCGCCGCTTCGACGCGTTCCAGGCCCAGCTTGGCCTGACGCGCCACGTGCTGGCCGAACGGCTCGCGCGGCTCGTCGACGAAGGCGTGCTCGTCAAGCGCGCGTATCAGGAACGCCCGCCGCGCTTCGAGTACCGGCTGACGGAAAAGGGCCTCGACCTCTATCCGGCCCTGCTCGCGCTGATGGCATGGGGCGATCGCTGGAAGGACGACGGCCAAGGGCCGCCGGTGCAATTGCGCCACCGGGCCTGCGGGCAACTGATGCATGCGGTGACCGTGTGCTCGGCCTGTGGCGAACCACTCGACGCGCGCGACGTGCAGCCCGAGCCCGGGCCCGGGTGGATCGTGTCCGACGGGGCTGAGGCGCCTGCAGCCAGGGATTGACGGACGCGCTACACGCGGCTCGCGAATGACTGTCTGACGCACTCGCTGCACATACGCTTCGGCCATGGGCCGCATTGAGTCCAGGTCCTTCCAACCGGGCGCGCGCATTACTTGCCACGCAAGCGCCTTGCAACGACGAACGCAATCGCATGCCTCGCGGCCCGATCCGCTATCCGCCGATCGCCCCGCTCGCACACGCGGGCTGCATGACGCAACTTTGCGTCACCCTCTCCACCCATGCCGATCATCGCGTGGATCAGCGCTTCGCATCCGCACGTGACCAGGCCGCCACGCGTGCGTTACACTCACGGCCCGCTGTCTCGAAATTATTCGCCGTCCAAGATGTTGTCGCGCAATCGCCTCGCTGCCGCCTGTCTCGCCGCTTCCCTGCTCGCCACCCCGTTCGCCGCCTTCGGCAAGACGCAAAGCGAATCGCTGCTCCAGCAAGCGATCGATCTCGTGTCGCGATGGCTGCCAACCCCCAATCACGAAGCACCCGCGACCCAGGTCGTCGAATCGGCCTTCTCGCCGGACGGCGGTGCCGAGGCGCTCGTACTGAAAGCGATCGGCGCGGCGCGCAGCTCGATCCGGGTTGCCGCCTACTCGTTCACGTCGCCGCCCGTCACGCGTGCATTGCTTGCCGCCAAGCGCCGCGGCGTCAATGTCGCGGTGGTCGTCGACGACAAGGGCAACCGCGCGAAGAACAGCAAGCAGGCACTGAACCTGCTCGTCAACGCGGGCATTCCGACGCGCACGATCGACGCCTATGCGATCCATCACGACAAGTACCTCGTGATCGACGCCGAGCACGTCGAAACGGGTTCGTTCAACTACAGCGCGTCGGCAGCCAGCCGCAATTCGGAGAACGTCGTCGTGGTCTGGAACAATCCGCAACTCGCGTCGCGCTACCTCACGCACTGGCAAAGCCGCTTCGACCAGGGCACGCCGTACCGCTCCAGCTACTGACGCGCGACACGCGCTCTCGCCCGACGCCCGATCGCTCGCATGCACGCGACGTGTTGCAGATGATCGGCGAGCGCGGCCCGATGTTCAATTCGGCCGAATGGCCAGCATGCCGCGTTACGAAGCGCCCGTCACGCGCAACACCGCCGCATTCAATGGATGTCAGGCACCCCGCCCGGTCGCGATGCCGGCATGCGGGCTCGGCACACAGCGGTTCGCGTGCCCGTCCGTACTGCTTGCCGCATTCGTCGACAGCCCGGGGGCGCCCATCGGCAGCACACTGCGCACGCAATCGGTACTGAATGTCAGCGTGTCGTGCACCAACGGGTAAAGGAAATACAGCGCAAACGCGAGATAACCCGCGTAAAGAATTCGAACCATGGTGCGATGGGATGCGATGAACGATTGGACTCGTCCTGTTTTACGGCATGGCGACGCGCACCTTGAGGTATCGGCTGCCCGATTCCGCATCGAGACGAAACACGGGCCGATGACACCCGCTTCTTACCGCTTCTTTCTTACCGCATCTTCACCGACGCTCACGCACCCGATCACCGCCGCGGCGGGACGTGCAGCGAGGCGACGCATCGAGCCATGCGCAACACTGTTCGACGTACGAACCATGACCAACCTGGCCGACGGGACAAGAGACAAGGCTCACGCCAATCGCACCGAAACCGGCCGACGACGCGGCTCGGTCGGGCACGTTGCCGATGATCCCGCACGCCATCGCACCGTCACCGACCGGCTGACATCGGCCGATCGCCGGATGGACGAACACAAGCCGCGCGGCAGGACGGCCGGCGCCCGGCCCGCGGACGAGCCAGGCCGGCGCGCCGGATTAAACCGCCGCGCTGCCGCCCGGCCGCGGTCGTGCGACGGCGCCGGTTCGATTAAACCGCCGCGCTGCCGCCCGGCCGCGGTCGTGCGACGGCGCCGGTTCAACTGCCGCAGGGCGGCGCGCTCGCCATTGCGTCCGCGATCTGCTCGGGCGTCAGGTCGCGCTGATGCGTCGCCAGCGACCAGCGATGCCCGAACGGATCCTCGACCTGCCCGTAACGGTCGCCCCAGAACATGTCGGCGGCCGGAATCGTGACCGTCGCGCCGGCTTCAACCGCCTTCGCGATCGCCGCATCGGTGTCCGGCACGTACAGATGCAGGCAGACGGGCGTGCCTTTCAGCGCCTTCGGCCCCAGCGCACCGTGCTCCGGCATTTCGTCCACCAGCATCAGCGTCGAATCGCCAATCGCAAGACACGCATGCGCGAGCCGGCCGTCGGGCATCGCGAGGCGAAACTGTTCGGTCGCATTGAATGCGCGCTTGTAGAAATCGATGGCCGCGGTTGCACCCGCACAGATCAGATGTGGGGTCAGCGTGCGCATCCCTTCCGGGATCGGCTTGACGGACGTGGGCATGGTGTCGCTCCTTCAGTCGGTTGTCGTATCGAAAATCGGGACGGACGCGCGATGCGCACGCCTCCGATGCTACGACGGACGACGCCGACGGAAATCGACACGGTGCCCAGGATTTTTTTGTTCGCCTGACTGATGGGGGCGCAGGACGCCGCATCGGGCGTCATCGGCCCGTTCGGTCGGCCGGTTCGCCCGGCTGGCCGAATTGACGGCGGCAGGCCTCCAGCAACGCGGCCACCGTGTCGAGCGGAAGATCGGCAAATCGCGCGATCGGCAGCATCACGCCGCCCGGCACCTTCGTGCGCGACGAATGGGCGGAGAACTGATAGCCGATGTAACGATTTCCGGCAACGCTGACGATCCGGAATTCAGTGACGTCACGCCACGGCGTGACGGGTTTTTCGCGCGCGGAGCCGATCAGCCGGAAGCCCGTCTCGTCGACCTGCAACGCGAGCTTGCGCCGCGACGAGACGAACAACGCGGCACTGGCCAGCGCCAGCAACACGGCCAACGCCGCTACCGGCCAGAGCGTCGGGGCGGCCACATAACCACACAAGGTCGCCGCGGCGAGCCCTGCACACACGGCCGCCCTGCTTTTCAGGCTCCGGCTGTCGACTGCCAGCGTGACCGGCAACGAACCGGTGACCGTTCCCGCGACCGGATCGACGTGCCAGCCGGAATCCGTCATTTCGTGTGCGTCGTTCATTTCACGCGGGCTCGTGTCGACGGCCGTCGGTTCCTCAATGCGGGCACGATGTCGGGATGCCAATCCCGATGTCGCGAATCACGCGCCATTGCGCCGACGTCGGTCAATTGCATACCTTGACGGTACCGTTGGTCGTGCATTGCCCGATGGCCCAGTGGCTCTGTCCTGCCAGACGGGGCGCGACGCCCATGCCGCGAATCGGCGCGGCCGGCGGCGACGAGGCGGGAACGGTCGCCGACGCGGTCTCGGGGGACGGTTGCACGGGCGATGGCCCGGACGCGGTCTGGCAAGCGCCGAGCGCCAGACAGAGCGCGAATGCCCGCGGGGCGATGGCGAATCTGGAGAGGGTCATGGGTACGCTCGCGCGATTCGTTTTGAGTAACGGCCCGCAGTCAGATCTGCGGCAGATCGCGCAACGTGCGCGACTCACTCGTTGCATCGATGTCGAGCTCGATGCCTTCGGACGCATCGCGATACAGCACGCGTTTCAGCCTGGGGCCGATTGCGGTGGTGTCCGACGCCGAGAAGATCGCGCGGACATCGTTACCGGACGCGAGCGCGCGCGCCACGTCCGCCACCGGGGCCTCGCGGGGCGTCGCCGCCCACGAGCGATCGGCCGGGTTCACGGCCGCCCAGCGCACGTGCGTCACGCGCGCGCTGAGCGGATCGATTCGGACACCATTCACCGCAAACGTCGACATCGGCATCTCCCTTGAATTTTTGCGGCCGGCCGCATGCATGCGGCGCGCGGCGCGCTGCGACCAACCCGGATCTCGCCCGCGCGGCGCGCACGGCCTGCGATCGCGTGCGCTGCTTCGGCCAACGCGATTTTCGATGATACATTGGGACGCTTTGCAACCGTCAACAGACAATCGTGTACGGGAGAAACACATGAGCGACGCCTGGGGAACCTTCCCTGCCAGAATGGGCGACCATCAGGCTTTCATCAGCTTCAACCACGGCTTCGCGGAAATCGCCGAAGGCGATCCGCGCACGTCGCTGCTCAGCGTGCGGGTCCCCTTTGCGCATCCGTCGCCTGAAGGGCTGCCGACCGGCGACGAATTCGCCGATCTCGCGAAGATCGAGGATCTGCTCGACGCCGCGATCATCGCGAAAGGCGGCGTGCAGGTCGGCCGCATCACCGTCGACGGCAACCGGGATTTTCTTTTCTACGTGCCGTTCGACGAAGAGGCAGCCGCGGAAATCGTCGACTCGCTGGCCGACCAGACGACCTACGCGCTGCAGTATGCCCACCAGGACGATCCGGACAAGACGACATACTGGCAGACGCTCTACCCGACCGACGACGACTGGCAGATCATGCGCGACATGCGCACGCTGGATGCGCTGCGGCAGCAAGGCGACGCACCGGACGTGAGCCGGCGCGTGATGCACTGGGCATACTTCCCCGACCCGAGCGACGCGCACCAGTTCGCGGACTGGGCCGAAGCGAAAGGCTATCCGGTCGAATCGGTCGCGCCGACCGAAGACGGCAAGTCGGCGGTGCGGTTTTCGCACGAAGGCACGCTCGCGCTCGCCGACATCACGCGCCATACGGTCGCGCTCAGTCGCGAAGTACGCGCGCTCGGCGGGAACTACGACGGATGGGAAACCAGTGTCGAACAGGCAGGTTGAGCGGAGTGTGGTGCCCGTTGCGCGTGACGTGACGTCACGCATGCGACGCAAAAAACATCCCGGCAGCGTTGTTACGCGCCGCCGGGATCAAGGCATCGCCGGCAACAACCGGCGATGGGCCTGAGGGTTCGCTCAGGCACGAGGAAAGCAATTCGTACGGATCGGGCGAACGGATGTCGGGGTGCGAACGAGTGCCGTTGCGCAGCCCGCCGAACGCCTGTCCGGTTCCGCCGACGCAACCTTCCGGCGTCGGGGGGCAAAAAGCCCCCGCTCCTGCGCGAGCGAGCGGGGAAATGGTTGACCGGGCCGGGGAAGAACGGTCAACCGGTCAAATTGTGATCGCGGGTCGCGCGACGGTCTGTGCGGCAACTCACCCTTTAGTGACAACGTGACGGCAACCGGCAGGCTCGCGTCCCGGCGCATATCGTCATGATTCAAGCCCAACGCGTTGCCTGTCGGTCTCGTTGACGAGGAACCGGTCGCGAGTTTCTTCGTATCCGCCGTCTTCGGACCGCATCGCAGTACAACCTGTCAGGCCGGCGGCAGTCGTCATTGCGACAGCCATCGACAGCGTTCTTTTTTCATTTCTGGCGTTTTATTTTGTATTAATTCAAGTGGAATTTTCAGGCCCGGGCGCAGTTTCCGGTAAGTTGCGGGTATTGTCAAAGCAGGATTATTCTATTTTTTCACACTAGGCGATTTCCACTCCGTTTTTTGTGCAGAATTTCGCGCCCACAATGATCTGCGTCACGAAAACGCGCATTCCTCGCTACGACGAGCCACTGCAAAACCAGTCGGCAACCAAAGCGATCCAATCGAGATTGCTGATGATTCCGGCTGTCGACGAATCTGTCGCCACCGTCCCGGTCACCATCGCGCTCGCCTTCGCAATCCCGGTCGATGCGACGGGCCTCGGATCAGCAAGCTGCTCCGGCCACGTGACGATATTGGCGCGTGCGTCTTCTTCACCGGCGAAATCATTGCGCGCCAGAAACCGATCGAACACGATCCACGCGAGCGTCTTGCTTCGCGTCTCGGATTCGAGCTGCCTGTCGACAACGACGGTACGACCGGACTCCGTGATTTCGAGCGTCGCGGTGAAACGGTAATCGAGATATTCGATCTCGAGTTTCGACGACATGGTTTCTCCGCTCAATCCGCCCTCTCAATTTTTATGATACCCGGCGCCTGACGCGCTTCGCGACACTGTGTGAATCTTGCGTGAATTTCACTCGGGACGCCATTCTCGCTGGCGTTATCGCGATATTCTCGCGAATTGTCGATGTGAACGGTCGACGTATGACCGCTCTCATCCTTTTTCCACCCTTTCGATGNCGCCGTCAGCCGCTCCGTTTTCCTGTTTCCGGTATCGANCTGCTCCGCAGNNGTCATCGCGCTGCTAAACTCGAATCACAAAGACCGCTTGCGCCACCAGAGGAAATCATGACGCTCGCTCACGCACGACAAAGCGGCGTAGATGTCTGGATCGTCCAGCTTCCCGGGCACGCGCCCTATGCCTACACGCACCTCAAGCGGGTATTCTCGTCCGACGACTCTCGACATCGGGTCGTGACGATCGACCTGAAGAAGCTGCTGGCCTGCGCCGACCGCGACACCACCGACTATGTGCTGCCGTCGGTTCAGTACTGGGCGCCTGGAAAGGCCGCGGGCATTCGCGAATTCCTCGATCCGAACCGGGAGCGGATTCCGGACATGCCGTTCATCACGTTTCGCGAGACGAGAACGCGGACATTGCTCGGCATTCCCGGCCTGTCGAAAATCGGCGTCGCATCGTTCCGTAACGGCCAGCATCGCGCGCGCTATCTCGCGCATGCCGGTGCCACGATCTTGCCCGTCGAAATCCACGAGACCGAAGCCGATTTGCTTGTGCGGTATTGCGGCGAGTGACGGCAAAGTTCGGGCGGCTTTCACCTGGCGCTTCCATTGCGGCCAGGCGCAGGCGCACTCGCTTGCCGTCGCTCGTATCGAACCGGCGAGCGTTCAAGCCCGGATCGCGTAAATCCGGTCGGTGACTTCCGTCTGGCCGATGCGGCTGGTTTCGACACCGGCCAATTGCCAGCCGTTGTGTTCGTAGAACCCGATCGCACGCACATTGCCCTCCAGTACCTGCAGATGGACCTTGTCCACGCCGATCGACCGGGCCCATGCGCGAACGGCTTCGATCATGCGCTTGCCCGTGCCGCCGCCGTGATGCGAAGGATGAACATGCAGGCAGTCGAGCAACACACCAAGCGCCGGATCGACGGGGCGTTCGGCGCTGACGAAGCCGACCGGCTCGCCATTCGACTCGGCAATCAGCACGAGGCCCCACTCGTTCGCGTTTCTATCGAAGTATTTGCGCCACCGGACCGCGTGCTCCGTCGGCACCTCGTCGGACAGATAGCTGGCCGGAAGGATATGGCTATAGGCGGTTTGCCAGCTCAGCGTGTGCAGGCGAGCGATGTGGTTCGCGTCGTGTGGCGTGGCCGCGCGCAGTGTGGTCCGGGTGTCCTGCATCGGTTGCAACTCCTTCTGCAGATTTTCTTGGTCGACATGTGTCGTCGCAAAATATATCTTGCTTTGCAAGATGCATTTCGCAGGAGCTCGTCGTCGGGAGATCGCCGCGCGGGCAAAAAAAATCCCGACACCTTCTCCGGTCGTCGGGATTGAACGGCCCTGCAAAGCATGAGGGCACGAGGAAGGTCACACATTACACGCATGTAAGACTGTTGCGCTTTGTCGGTTTGTGCCAAACCTCTGTTCGATTCCGCCAATCAATCTGTTATGAACGGGCGTAAACGAAAAAAGCCTGCCCGCGTTTTGCACGAGCAGGCAAGAAAACGGATCAGCATTCGAGGCACGAGGGCTGTCCAGGCAAGATAACGGCACGGCGGGCGGGAACCTTAGGGGGCAACACAGCAGCATGATCCATAAAGACCCAGCGTGATGTTCCATCCAATCTCGACAGCCATCCGTTCCTCCCTCGCAAAAATGCAGACAGGCGGATCGATACCTGAGTGGCCCGTCCCCTGTAGTTCACGGCGGGATCCGACTGCTTCTGCGGCAGGGCCGTTATACAGCCAGCGGCGGCGATGGAGGCACGCAAAGAAGCCACCGGGACCTAACGCTCGAAACATCCAGATCAATTGCCCGCACAGAGAAACTGAACCCTGTTCGTGCCGGTTCCCGCGAAAGTAATCGAAGTCCCGGAATCTTGACTGACCTTTACTGCGTTTGCCTCCGTCGTGTCGTTGGCCGTGCATGTATAACTCGACGCGGACGTGTAGACAGCCAAACCCGTGAGCTTGACCGTAGCATGACCGGACGCCAACGCGACCGACCCTTGCACCATGTGCGGAGCATTCATGCCGTTTCCGGTTGTGCTATACAGCGGCATTGAGCCCGTCCCGGCGGCTGAAATATTTCCCTTTGCGGAATAGTTCCCGGCATCCGAAAACGTGTGCTCGTTAACACCGGAGAGATTCTGTAGCGCAAGAAGGCCATTCGCAAATATCGCACGAAGTGACGCAGTCGTCGCATCGCTTCGAATTGCCGCAACCTTGTTCCCTGCGCTACCGAACCATACGACAGCATCTTTTCGTGGCAGCGCGATTGCGTTACCTTCGCCGGTCGTCGCGTTCAAGGCATTACTGTGAAACACGATCCCGTTTTCGAAAGCAGTGTTGTTGTTTACGATTCCGACGGCAGTGCTCGCGTTGGCTGCACCGGTCTTCACATCCGGACGCCCCGATGACAGCCAAAGCCCCGGCGTAATGCCAATCCGGAACATGTTGTACGGATCAACGCCGACTACGGAACCCTGATTAACGACGTCGATTTCATGACCTTGCGTCGTCCCGGCCCCCGGCTTTCTCCGCACTTCGGAATAGGTGGCGTAGGCGGTCTGAACGTGTTTCGTATTGTCATTGATCGCATAGCCGGCAACGCCCTGAGCAGCCATCGACCCGGTCAACGAATTATCCGAGGTGCGCGTTGCCCCCAGCAAACCCATTCCGCCCCCAGCCGATTGCGACCACGTTTGGGCGCAGGCTGTGGTACAGGGGATCAACGAGTTAAGCCAGGTAAGTTGATTGCCGAACGATGCAACGGCGGGCGTCGCATTGGAGGTTGTCGAGGAAAGCTTCGCACCGGGCTGAGAAGTCGACTGCGATTGACCAGTCGCCAACTGGGCATGTGAGGGCAATGCGGTCGTCGAAACGAGCGCAGCGAACAAACAGATACGGATGCTCTTCATGGGGGGCAATCAGCGTGGAAGTGAAATGTCGAGGACGAACGTGTATTCGAGCAGGCCATGAGCGATGATCGCGAGCACTTCCAACGCTCTGACGTCGATGCCCGCACAGTATGCATCGAACACGAAAAACGGCACTTCGCGCGATTGTGACGGCCGGACGCGCACCTGTCGAATTTCAGCTTCGAAAAGGGTCGCGCTTCGGCGCGCAATCGCTCCTCGATGCGCGCGTGCCGGTGCGCGGCCGGTCATTCATCTCCCGAAAATGAAGGACCATCATAGCGACGGTCGATTGTTGATAGTTCTTACTTAACGTAAGATCGTCAACATCCCCGCACCACATCGATGGAGACCGGAATGGTGAAGGCGGCGTTGAAGGTAATCGGCAGGCCGATCTGGAAGCGGATGCAGTTCCGTATCAATGCCGCGATCGATGGACGTATCGAACGTGACCGGGCAGAAATTGAACGGCTTAAGCAGGTGATCGTTGGCCTACAAAAAATGGTCGAATCCCTGTACCTCGAGCGCGGGTGCGAAAGCGAACATTTCGATCTGGACAAGCGCATTGCCCATGCGATCGGGCAACGAATCTTCGTTCCATCCGACCCGGTCTTCGACGATCAAGCGCCGTTCATGCAGTATTCGACGTGCAGCGCAGCCGATATGCTTCACCCGGAGCATGCCCGAATTTGCGCGATGCTCGGCCTCCCTCCGATGTACCAGCGAAAATTTTGGGAATGGACATACATCATCCATCATCTGAATCGGCTAGGCATGCTCAAACCAGGCAGGCGCGGACTTGGTTTCGGCGTGGGTCAGGAGCGGTTGCCGGCGCTTTTCGCGAAGCTGGGATGCTCGATCGTCGCCACTGATGCGCCGCCGGAAATCGGACAATCTAGCGGATGGTCCCAAACCGGACAACATAGCAGTGCTCTCGACGAGCTACGGTTCCCGGCCATTGTGGCCGATAAAATCTTCGATCGGTCAGTGACGCATCAGTATTGCGACATGAACGCCATTGCCCCGTCGCTCCGCGATTTTGATTTCAACTGGTCGTCCTGCTGCTTCGAGCACCTTGGCAATCTGGAGGCCGGACTGCAGTTCGTCATCAACAGCATGGACACACTGAAGCCCGGTGGGGTTGCGGTTCACACGACGGAATACAATCTTTCGTCGAACGACGACACTTCCCGCGAAGGTGGGACCGTGATTTATCGAAAACGCGATATGGAAGAACTCGTCACGCGATTGCGCGACCGAGGATACGAGGTTGAGACGTTCGCGCCGGCACCACACGCACACGCGCTCGATTTTCATGTCGACGCACCGCCATATAGCAATAACCCTCATCTCAAATTGAGGTTGGCCGGCTATACAACCACTTCAGCCGGGATATGCGTACGTCGCATTGGCTGATGCCCTACCTAGTCGACGGTTCCGCGTATCCTCGACCTTCATCTGGCGAAGCATCGGCGCACCAAGGACGCCGGCGCCGATCGCGTTGTGCTTGTTCAGAAGTCGATTCCGTGCCGCTTCAGTTGCGGCGCCTTCCACTTCCCGCGCACCAGGTCGATCAGGTATAGACGGTTGCTCGCTGCGAACGAGAAGACCGGCGCCGTGATACGCGCACTCGATAGTACGTGGCGCCGGCCGTTCACCACGCTCGAGCTGGCGGTACTGCAATCGCTTGTCGAGCCGGAGGAGTACCTCGAGCTCGACGGGGTGCCCGACCAGGCATGGCGCGAGCGTATCGGCAACGTCGTGCCGCCCGACGCCGCGCAGGAGATAGCCGAGGCAATGGGCACCACGCTGCTGCTCGTTGAATCCGGCGAAACGTTGCAGCTTTCATC
>Ga0058696_1000431_pt1 | contig 17836 bp, 19 predicted proteins | sample AgamicMgSfrz_FD_55077 | JGI IMG/M metagenome (GOLD analysis project Ga0058696, IMG submission 55077) | Agave microbial communities from Guanajuato, Mexico - Mg.Sf.rz | ecosystem: Host-associated > Plants > Phyllosphere > Phylloplane/Leaf | place: Guanajuato, Mexico | collected 2012-05-30 | reverse complement strand
GCCTTCTTTACATCACGTTTTTTTAAAGAATCTTCAAACTTAGAAGCAAACGTTTCAACTTTTTCATTGTTACGCATAGCAGAAAATGCTTGGTTTGCTTTTGGATAACGAGCTGCATATTCTCTTGGGTGAAGGATTTCACCTAAACGAATCCAGCGGCGTTTGAATTGTAACATATCTTCTTTTAAATTAGGCGCTTTTTCAAGTAAGCCTAATAAAAAACGACGTTCAGGTCGCTTAAACTTACGGAAGCGTACGTTGGTTTTAAGAGAAATGTCACCGTCTGAAAGTGCTGCAGCTAGACGCATCACATCATTTGCTGTTTTTACATAAGGAGCTACATTTTCAAATGTCGCTTTCTCATGCTTTAACAGGGCAGGTACAACAAAACACATTGTTTCCTTAAAGGGAATGGTTTCTGGTAGATAACAAGATGTATCATCTGTGTTAGCGATTATCCAATTAATATCTTCTTTATCAGATGCTGAAATAGACGTGTTTGCTGAAATTAGAGAACGGATAAGAGCATAGAACTCTCCATCAGACCCCAAATCAATGACTTTTAACTTTACATTATCCAAAAGAGGGAAACGTTCTTTTTCTTTTCGCTCTGGTAATGAATGTGTTAAGTAGTGAAGAATAGCATTGATGTAAAGCTCCACTTCACTTGTCTCCATTACTTGTTGAGGGAAGTTAGGGTACATCGGCTTATGCTGGACATGAGCACCAACCATTTGCTTTAAATCTGTTACAAGCGAAGTGTAAAAAGTAACGAATTCGTCAGGAGATAGCGTTTTAATAGCATCTACAAGAGAAGCAGAAAAAGTAAAACCTAACGATTCAATATTTTTTAAGGCAGTCGCTACGTAAGACATTGGCAGTTCGTTTTGACCTTGATTTACCACAACTTTTAGAGCTCGTTTTACATAAATAGAATTTTTCATAGAAACGTTAGTCATCAGCGCCTGTATTAAGGCATGACTAACTGTCCCCCCTTTCAGAAAGTAAAGTGTAGTCACAAAAAACTGTGCTTGAAAGATGAATAGGAACAAATTTATTCTAAATACATGCTTTATGTAGAAAAAAGCGCATAAAAAAATCAGGGGATGTATATATCTTAAAACGTTAGTTATACCTTTTATCAAAGAAGGAAGATATACAAGAGCCTGATTATTTTCACTAGTAGGAGAGGTGCAACTCTCATCACTCTTTTATATTTTGTCTTAATTCATTTTAGAAGGAAGAATAAACAATAGCCTACTAGTTTGGATATGTGCCATAAGGAAATGAAAACCTCTAAACTAAAGTAAGCGCGGCCCAATGTCCGCGTGTGTATTAAATCCATACAGAAGGAAGAAGTTTAAAAGCCTTATAAAGGCAACAGGAAACGAGCAACTCTAAAAACTTTCTTCTGCTTGATAATGTTTTAAGAGAAGGAAGAATTGCCATAGCCTGTCTCATGCAGGAGAAGCTTATATCTAAAAATATAAGATGTTCAACCAATAACGAAAAGAAGGAAGACATAAAATAGCCTGCATGTAAAATATGTATTTGTCCTAAATCTGTTTTAATTTACTATAAATAAGGTGGGTTAGGCCTATTTGGAATTGAAAAAGCAGGAGAGGGAAATCTCTAAAAAATAAATTTACGGGCCCCCTCGGTCAATAAAGACCTAGGCCCTAAATTCCCTGAGTAGAAGGAAGAGATTTCATAGCCTGCAGAAGTATTTTATATTAAGTATTAAAGTATCACCGAGTGTGATACGTGTATATGTATAAAATAATAATTTGATTTGCAACGTAGTACAGGAGAGGGATACCTCTAAAACGAATCCTACTAATTGGGTTAAGAAGGAAGAAGTATCATAGCCTGTTTACGTAGTATAAAATAAAGTTTTTACAAAAGTCAACCCCTAAATAAAAAATATTTTAATTAATTTTAAAAACGAATAGTAAGATTGGATTTAAAAACCTATATTATATGACAATAGTAAAAACAAAAAACCGCAGCAAATGCGGTTTTTGAAAGTTAAAATGTTATGTGTTATCCACTCAATGTTTTTCTCTCTTGATAGCTATTTTCTTTATACAAAGAAATACCTACAAAGCCCATTAATGAAAAGATAACAGGGATAACAAGGGCGTAGTGGTAGCCAGAAGTTATTGAATGCTTGGAGAATAAATCTAATACATGACCGAAAACGATGGGTAAAACAACGGCACTTAGAAACCCACCCATATTAGCAAATCCCGATGCTACTCCTACTTCTTGTATTGGGAAAGATTTCCGTACAATAGCAAATGTTAAGGAACTTGCGCCATTCCCAAAACCAATAAGGAAAAGTAAAACAACGATTAAGCCAACTGAAGGCCTTATTCCTAGACAAAACATAATTACCCAACTAAAAAAGGTAATAAGTTGAGTCATCGTATAAATTTTCTTTATCATATTCAAACGACCTGACATCCAACTAATTAATGGACCGCCCAACATAGCCCCAAATAAACCATACATAATAAGCTGGCTTGCCTCTGACCTTGTTAATTCAAATACATTCATCCCATACGGAACACCCCAAGACCCAATAAAACCTATATAGGTTCCAACTGCACCAAAATGACAGAGAAACGTAGCCCACGCTTGGCGAGTAGTTATCAATCTTCGTAAAATAACCATAACACTTTCACGAGTTTTGGTCATTCCATTTTTTGCATTGGAGTCCTCTTTAAATAAATCTTTAGGTTTTGTAATTAAAACAAAATATAGACCATACGATAAAACAGCTAAAACTACCCCAATGCTAAGAAATGGCGTATTCCACCCGATATCAGTAATCCACAATGATAAGGGTACAGTTGCTGATAAAGAACCTAAACTAGCTACAAGACCAATGAGTCCTATTAGCTTTACAAATTCGTTCCCTTTAAACCATTGGCTTAAAATAAGAACCAAATTAACAAAAATAGTAGCATCTCCAATACCCACTAACAATCGAGAAGATATCAACACATATTCGTTGGGAGCTGCACTAAAAATAACGCTTCCTATTCCCGTAAGAAGGGTACCTACAATTAGAAAGCGATTTGGACCATAACGGTCAGATAGTAGACCAACAGGGATTTGTAATCCTGCATAGGCTAAAAATTGAATGCTGGTCATTAAACCAATAACCGAAGCCGAAACATGATAATCGTGCATAAGTTGCTCGGTAATCAGTCCTGGAGCTGTTCGTTGGCTTACGATTAAATAATAAGCAAGTAAGGCGGTGCCAAAAACCACCCATCTATAACTGCTTTCTTGTTTATTCATACTGGTGCATCCTTCCAAGTTAGTTTTTTACATCCACTATAAAGATTACACTTACATAAAAGCTCTGTCGATGCTCAATTTGGCTTAAAATGAATATATTGGATAGTTGTCAAGCACAACTATTGATGCCATCCATACATTTGATTTATTCAATTAACAGCCATTTATTCGTTGCCGTAAATATAAAGGGAAGGTGTTTACTATAGTTTAAAATAAGAAAAAAAGGGCCCGCATACAGCCCTTTTTATCGTTTAAAATGTTTCTAAATTGTCCAGGTTGTTAGACTTTATACCATCTGGTTCGCTGCGCAATATGTCCCGTCCGTACTTATGGAACACATCTACGTGTTGAAGGTTTCCTGCTTTAGCTTCCTCAATAGCAGTAGGATAGTCAAGCTCACGCCCTGAATTGGTTTTAATGGCAATTATATCGCCATCTTCATTTTTTCGAACTGCCACGATTTGTTCTTTACCATTATCAACGTTGTTCGTTACTTCTTGTTGAGCCTGCTCTTCCGCGTTTTGCTTATAGGCTTCATAAGCTTCCTCAAATTTATCACTCATCTTCATTCCTCCTTTTTGGTACATCTCTAGTGTTGACTGTTTAGAGAAAATCATAACTGAAATTTAGGAGAAATATAAAGAAAATTGACCAGGAATATGATAATTCAAGCGGCGAGAACTAAGGTCTTTCCATTCCATCGAAGCAAAGTACCTTCNTTGTGTATAAGGTGGTTAAAGGTTTTTGAAGATTCTTCGCATAAGATGTCAAAAAGTTCTTGAGCAAGGGCCTGAGGAACTTTTCTATCCACGAAAAGAACGGCAGAAGTGTTTTCATTGTAGGTTACCAAGTATCGGTAGGGGAAAGTTTGGAAGGCTCGTATTCGCTTCGACACCTCAATTTCAGCAGTTGGAGAGAGACCTTCTACTGGTCCCATAAAATGCATAAGTTTATAGGAAAAATCAGAAGTTAAGGAGTCATAGGCGTATAATCGTTCTTCAATTGTTTCTTGTTGATGTTTCAATTCTTGTAAACGACACTCCAAATCCTTGATAATGGCCGAACTTTGGAAGTTGCCTGATGACGTGCTCATGCGTGAGCGTTCGCGCTTAGCAAATGAAATCTGATTACTTAAAAATGTAATGAGGTAGGACACATCTTCACGTTGACTCTTTAACGCTTCAATATCCATTGTTGTCACTCCTTGTCTATTATCGAGAGGGATTTGTTGGTATTTTACACTTTCTGAACCNATTAACCTAGGAACGAAAAAATAAAAAAGAGTGCGTTTTTACGCAACTCTTTTTTATTTTAATTTGATGGCCATTTTNGCATACTCAACAGCTTTGGATAGAGATACATATGCATGAATTAGTTCTTCATGAGTATCTTTATCCATAATAGTTTCTTTCTTCAAATCAGTAGCAATTTCAGCTTGCAAAGCCGTTATTAAAGTTTCTACATATTCAATATCTTTTTGATTATTTAGCGCTTGCAAACGATTTGATAAGATAATAGCACCAAGTAAATCTGCTTTCTCACGAGCTTTATCGCCGCCTAGGTCAATTACATGAAACAAAGCATGGATTAACGATTGTTCCATTACAATCACTCCCTCTTCAATCTATTCTTTCACTACATTCGAAGAGACATTTCCATTCTCCTTTTTTAGAGAACAGAATACCTAATTTTATGTTATAAGGGCGCTTATCAAGGAATTACTGTATTTTTCACAAAGAATGCACAGGGTGATAAAAATGCAAAAATGGAGACCAACCTTTGTTTTTAAACATTATACAGACATCACACCAGAGTGGTGTCAGGAACAAAGGATTAAATATATATTATCAGATTTAGATGGAACGCTTGCAGCGTGGAATGAAACGTGTGATGACACGTTTGTTAAATGGTATAAAAGTATTGAACGCGTTGGAGTAGCAGTGATAATTGCATCCAACAATTCAGATAAACGTGTAAGCGAGTTTACAAATATGTGCAAGTTAGTGGGTTATGGGAAATGTGGAAAGCCTTCCGCTGGAAAAATAAAAAGAGAACTGATTGATAAAGGTCTTTTANCAGAANATTGTTTGTTTCTTGGAGACCAACTATTTACAGATGTTTGGGTAGGACAAAGATTAGGCATGCGTACCGCTTTAGTTAATCCACTTGGAGAATACGAACCTATGGTAACTAAAAGCAAAAGATGGCTAGAAAACCTCGTCAAGAAAACTTGGAAGGAGACAATGAAATCATGATACATCTATATGGACATGTAAGTTGTTCGAATTGNTCAAAGAACATTCGAGCACTTGTTGAATTCCAATGCGAAGAGGAAGCGTTTATCATGGTTGGCGAACCGTTTCCTAGTTTATTGAAAGGTCAACAATCATCTGTTACGTGCGAATATTGTTTTCAACCTATCCAGGTAACCCCATTAGAACAAAACGGAAAATTTGTTATGTTAGCAAATGAAATTCAAGTAGAAACATACCATCAACATCCTGAAACCATTCCGACCGTTAAAGCAGGAGAGGGGATTGAAAATGAACTGCGAGTTTCAGCAGACGATGTATCTGTCACATGTACGCTAATTTTTTCACAGCAGCCGTTCCACCCAAATCAGCATATATACTTAAAACAACATAGGTATCGTGTTGTACATAGTTATAAAAAAGAACATACGGAAAAAGAAACAGAAGAACGCTTGCTAGTTGATTTTTTTGATACGTATTATTATGAAATTGAGACAGATGATGGAACACAAAAGTGGTTGAAAGTAGTGGATGACAGCGGGGATAACGCAGTACTTAATGATGAACCGCCTGTAGTGCTACAATATGAAACACTATATAACATTGATGACAGTGGGTTTAAAAGCACGCACTTATATGATTTACCACTCAGCGACCATTATAAAGCTAGTTTTTATCAACATTTATCTGGGGTTCAAATGCAGATTATTTATCACGATGAGCATCAATCTTCAATTATAGTTGATGCGCTTGAACAAGAGATAGATGAGCTCTATAAACATATCGAAAGTCACCTTCACATTATAGAATAAAAAAAGCTGCCCTAGGCAGCTTTTTTTAGTTACGACCATTACCTTCAGAGACACCAGATACATTGAATTTGAAGTTGAAGTTATATGGATATTCATCACGGTATGAACCGTCTGAATTCTTCCAACTCGAACCTTCGAATCCGAATGCTGTTGGAGGAGGTAAAAAGTTCGTATTTTTACTTTCAAAGAACTTGATTGGTTCTGTTTGCCAGTTGCCTTTTGGTACCGAACAACCAGAAATAAGCGTCGTTGCTTTTGTACAATCATACATAATGGTTACTTCTACGGTATCTGTAGTTGAATCCCAATGGTCAATGTCTCCTGCTTTTTCAATCAAGTCAACATCGTTGAAAGAGGCAGTAACTGTAGCCTTGTTGTTGTTTCCAGCGAAGTAGAAGTTGTATAGACCATTTTCAAGCAAATAATCGCCAGACCAATTCACGAAGTTCGTCCAATCTTCTTTTGTACCGTCCGTCCATGTAACCCAAGCAGAATATTGAACTTCATCTCCTGCATTTACAGAAGTAATAGGAGCAGTACTATAAGAGCTCTTGCCTCGAATATCTAATTTTGAAATTTGACGAGAGTCAAGCTTCGTCCACCCACGGCTAGGATAACTGTTATCATAGTTACCTGAAGAATTCCCGCCATAAGGAACATTGCGGTTAAAATATTCAGCCATAATTGTGTTTTCCCCATCAGCAGGGATACGGTGACCTAATCCTGTAGCTGTCATTCCTGAATCATACGAATGAGCCTTATCATATGCATCAACACCATTGTACCAAGGGTAACTTGTCCAGAACACTTCAGGAGCAGAGGTTACATCACGCTTGGTTCCATCGTCATAGATAAGAGTGGCTGTAAAATCATACCAGTGACCTGTGATGAATTTTACACCTGTAAAATTCCCACGAGATTCTTGGGTTTTATCTACTTTGGAAATAAATTTATATTCATTTGCCCCAGTAGGGAAATAACCACTAGCATCAACTACGATGTCTTTAATTCCTACGTGTTTGACTTTTTTAGTAGCAGTTTTTTCTTTTGTTGTATCTTTTACAAGCACACCTTTTTCATCTCCATAACTATCTGGATAGTATGAACATTTGATGGTGTAGTCCTTACTTTCATTGTCAGCGGAATAAAAATCATTTACTCCGTTTGGCTTGCTAATGCCACCTTGTGGCNTTTTATAACCTGTATTATACCAGTCAGTACCAATATAACTGTATGGNGCAGAACTCATTACTTCTGGGTACTCATCTACATACCAGCTTGAGTTATCATAATAAGTTGCTTTACAACGGAAGGTATGATGTTGTCCTGTATAAACAGTAGATGGACCTGTCACTTCTAATGATTTTACATAAATGCGAGAGGTACAAGCGATATCAGAATTNCCGTTTTCTTCGTATGTATAACAAATGTTACGGATAGTTGTCTTGTTATCATCGCTCNCAACTGTTACGTCTTTTGTACAATCTTCAGAATGACCATCTCCAACTCCAAAGCCGTAATACTTTGTACAAGCTACGGTAGGGAATTTATCTTCTTCATACGTGACACCTTTTGAAACCGTGACAGTCATTTTGTTTACAAAATAAGAACGATTGTCTAGGGACGAGGTTGTTTTACCTCCGCCTCCTGCGGCTTTCGCTGTGAATGATTTATAACCATCTTTTGCAGAACCGCCAGATTGTGTAACTGTAACAGTGGCTGGTAATGTTTCATCATATGGGTTGTTGCGAACGAAAGTCCATGACCCATACGTAGTTTTAGTGTCATAGGTAGTTGTAGTACTCCCATCCGAACACTTTTTAACATATTTCATATCAGAAACAGTAACATCACGAGAATAGTATTTAATATAATAGTTTCGAACATACGTAGAAGAAGTAAAGTCAGAGGTAACTAAATCTCTATCATGTGCATGATTCTTTAAAACTGGCTTGGTAGGAGATTCATAGCCAGAGGTTACTTGGCCTCCCTGTTCCTCGTATTCTTTATAGGTAAAACTATCAACAACAGAGGAAGTTGTTGTACATGTCGTAGCAGCTTCAGCGGGGCTTGGAAACAGAAGCATGAGTAAAAATAATAGGAAAAGTAAAGCAGTAATTTTTTTATACACGGCATTCACCCCCTTTTTCAAGAAAATAACCGTATATAACGAGTTTAGAAGTCTAAAAACCGTTTTAAATAAGATAATATAGATACCTTAAAAGTCAAGTAGAAAAGGTGTAAACGACGCTTTTCAACCTGATATAAGATACACGAAAACAAGTAGAAAGCAATAAAAAAAGAGCAGGAAAATCATACTGATTTTCCTGCTCTTTTTTTAAAATTGAGTCTACAACTATTTATGGTGTAGTTTTTAAAGAAGCGTCATCTTCCGTCGTCAATTCAGCATTGTTTACATCTTCAATATTTGAAGATGTAACTTGCGTAAATAAACCCATTACTTCTTCCATTGTAACCACTTTATCTTTTTGTACTTTAAAATCAAAGCTCACTTTTTTGTTTAACGATTTAACCTTAGTATCCACTGTAATACCAAGTGTTACTGACTCTTTTCCGTTATCTGGGTTCTTAATTGTAAATGCAATTGCCGCGTTCTGATTGGTTACGACGCCATCTTTTAACGTGTATTCGATAACAATTTCAGAGTCTTTCATATTCATCGCTTTAATGCTATCTTTTATTTGTTTTGCTTGGTCTTTCGTTACGCCAGAATCTTTAATTTTCACTACTTCATCCAAATATGAAGAAATAAATGAGTTGAAATCTTTTTGTTTAATCTTAACTGCTACTTTATTCTTATCATCTTTGTTTTTAGAGTACTGTTCTTCTGGTAATTTATTCAACATATCTAAAAATACTTTATTGGACACTTTTTGTAGTTTCTCGTTGTCTGTAACAGAGGCTAGTTCGGTTGATTCAGAAGCACCGCTTGTTAAATCTACAACTTTTCCTTTTACAGGGTCCAATGTAGAGGCTTCCATTCCTGCCATAGATAGCAAAGAGCCTAAGTTGTCGAGTTTGGAATATACNTTTTGGTTCTTCGTATCCATGTATAGAGGTAGTTCAAACGCAACAGAAGCACCATNCATTTTCATCTTCGCTTNAATATCAGCTTGCTCTTTCTTTGCATCTTTATCTGAAAGAGTGTGAACGTTTAAAGAGAGACCTTTTAACATATTAATGTTATCTTTGTACGTCTTATTAAAATCTTTGCTTGTACTAGATAATGTAAACTTCACAGTGCTAGTAGATTCCATTTGTTTTGCGTTATATAAGCTTTCTGTTGAAGAAATTACGGTTTCTTTTACAGGTTTACCACAAGCAGCCAAAGAAAAAACCGTAACGCCTGCTGCTAAAACTAAAGACAATTTTTTGACTTTCATTCCATCACCCACTTCTGAATAATTGAAACAAATNACCATAAAACTTTAAGATATGGGCAAAATGTTCACACATTTTTATACAACAGAAAGGGAGGTAGTCCTTATTAAAATTAATAAAACAAGGAAAAATATAAAAAAATCTATGTTTTTCCATCCTTAATAATCTCCTGTGCTAAAATAGTTTTGAACAAAGGAGGGGGACGTTATGTATTTAAAACCGAAAGATATGGCAGAAAAATTACGTCTTCCTGCAACCAAAGTATCATCCCTTGCAAAAGACTTAGAAAGTTCTGGTTGTTATGTGTTTCGAAAAACACCACTTGGGTCTTTTTTGTTCGAAGAAAAAGATTTTCTAGTTCTCAAAAATTATTCGGATACACTCTACTTCTTTAAGCGCAAAAAACATGCGATTGAAATATTAAAAGAGCAGTTAGACCAGCAGCAGGAAGAGAAAAAAGAAAGTGTGCTAGCGCACATGAAACACGCAAGATACATCTAATATCAAAAAACATATTTAATTTTAAAAAACCAGCAGACATGAATTCATGTGCTGGTTTTTTTTGCATACAGTAGGTAGCAGGAGGGGAGATAATGAGAAAACGCAAAGTAAAGCCATTAGAAATTAAAGGATATGTAAAGTATTTTCATGAGTTGGTACCTGTCACATGGGAGAGGGAAACGAAGATATTTTATCATCATATTCAACGTATTCATATTATTAATAATGAACTAACCGTTGATAAGCGGTTATTCGACGATAAAATTCGAAAAGATGAAATTTTATTAGAATCCTCGTTTTTCGTAAATAAATCGCGCGATATTGGAAGTTAATGAATCGTTATCTGTTGTATTTACAAATAAGAATAACGGTACATTCGCTTTATATCCTAACGAATATCCATAACCATAAACCGCTTGATAAAGAGTCGCATTTGCTTGGATTTTCACTGCTTCTTTATCCACATTCAGAATCGACAACACGTTCTTCGCATCTACATTCGCTCCGAAAAATAAGACCATTTTCTTTTCCTTAACCCATTGTTGCAATTGGGTTTTTTCTTGTGTTGTTAAGTCAATGAAATCTGGAACCAGAATAAAGCGTATATCTGATGGAACTTTGTCTTCAAATGTTCCCGTTTTAATAGCTAATTGGTCATTGCTGTACAAATGAACACGTTGATTACGAATTAAAAAGGCATGTGCTTTTTTTGGTACTTTTACTTTGTATGTAGGGTCCTCTATAGTATTTAACTCGGCAATGGATGTATCAGGATTCCTCTTTGGTAGTTTAGCAGTTATGTTTTCACTTCCATTTTTCTTTTTTACGCCATTTGCATTAGACGAATGGTTCGCTTTCCACACACAAATAACCACGATTAAAAGAATAAGTAAGAATGGGAGAAACCATTTTATATGTTTTTTCAAGAGATATCACCTCTTTCATAAAGGAGAGAAACAAAATGTATTGCATTACATAAAAAGGGGGATAAACAATGAACTACACCTATTATTACTCATGTGATGAAGAGTGCGGCTATAGACAAGTAGCACATATTCACACGAATGAAAAAGTGTATCAATGCATGTCTTGTTTTAATATAGAGGGCAAAGAAAGTCAAGATGATTTCGCCTTGAAATGTCAAGTATGTGGTAAAAGTGAAACCATTTATGGCGACGTCATGTTTAATGAAGAGAAAACGTGTGAGAATTGCCATATGACAGGTAAAATTGGATTTACTGAGAACGAACAGTTTTTGCTAATTCAAGAAATAAGTGTGCTTCCCGCCTGTACCCGATGTTACAAACCAGGGTTACAAGAGTTAATTGAAGAAGCTACATGCCCTATGTGTTACAAGCCGCTACAAGCGGAGCTCTCTGCATTTTGGGAAGATGAAGAATAATATTTTAAACGAAAAGAGGCGATAGGATGAAAGGTAATTTATATCGGGTAGCTGTAGAGGTAGAAACATCATCCATGCAAGGCATAGACTTTTTAGAAGATGTACAAAAGATTTCAAGAAAAGAATCCCTTTATCAGTACATCGTGGAACAGATGAGTCAAGAAACATATCGTCTGCAAACTACTGATATAAGCGAAGAACCTTATCGTTACGGATATCAACGTTACATACATAATCGTTCGGAGATTGAAGCGACAAAAAAAGAGTTAACAGAACTCCTTCAAAAGAAATTAGAGCGAGAAAAAGAGCGGGTAGACCGCATGTTAAAGACTGTTTATGTAAAAAACAAGAAATAGGTGAATTTACGTACACATAAGGTGTACGTTTTTTTTTTGAATTTTTTTATAAAATTTGTAAAAAATCAGCTATAAATAAAGGAACAAGAGACCAAAAAAATTGAAAGGACTGAGGACAGTGAAACATTATACAGAATACACAAAAGAAGAACAAAAAGACTTGGTTTTGCGAGCACAAAAAGGGTGCGAAGACACAAAAAATGAAGTAATTAGAATTTTTAACGACATGATTTATGACATTGTAAATAAATTTAGATTAACAAGAGATGTAGAAGATGTTGTTCAAATTGGATTAATGGGGATAACGCAAGCAATGTTAAATTATGACCCAAGTGATAAGGCTAAATTTTCTACGTATGCGTACAGAACAGCTCTTGGTGAGTTGCTAAAATATTTTAGAAGCAATCATTCGGTGCATTTGCCTAGAAGCATTGTAGATAATCTACAGAAAATAAAATCAGAGGTGAACAAGTATTCAAGGGAACATGGAAATGAACCAAGTAAAGAAGAGATTTTGCAACTCACTAACTTAACAGAAGAAGAATATTTTTTAGCTGTTGGTGCTAATGAGAAATGTTTATCATTAACCCAGTCCCATAAAGGTGAGAATAAAGGAGAAAAAGACACGACTCTTCAAGACAGCATTCGTTCGGATGAAAAGAATTATGAACGAGTGGAATGGTCATATGTATTAGGTCAATTAAGCCAAAAATGGCTCACAGAAAAAGAACGCGAAATACTTTATTTACGCTTTACAGAAGATATGACTCAAACAGAAGTCGCTCAACTAAAAGGGATAACACAAACGACTATTTCCAGAACAGAAAAAAACGCAATTGGAAAATTAAGAGATAAATTCGATAAACAAGCCATGTAAAAGAAAAGAGACATTTAAAACGTCTCTTTTTTTGTGAGATAAAAATGTGCGAAATAAAAATCTATTTTTTTNNAACATTACAAAAAANTGTTGTAAAAAGATAAAAAACAAAAAAGAGAGGATTGAACCAAATGAAAAAAATAAGTGAAGAAGAAATAGTAACGTTAGTTTTGGATGCACAAAAAGGTTGTAATGAATCTAAAAACAAATTGACAATTCATTTTAAACCCTTTATTAAATTAATTATAAAACGAGCAGGGTTCTTCACAGAAATAGAAGATGCTGTGCAAACAGGAATGATTGGACTTACAAAAGCAATCAATAAATTTAACGCAGAAAACGGCTCTAAATTCAAAAGCTACTTATATCCAGTAGCAAAGGGTGAAATTCTTCGTTACTACCGCAGTTGCAGGCAATTAAAGGTACCTCGTCCACTTCATGAAAAAGCGAGCGCAATCAACAAATTTAAAAATGATTATCTAATGAAAAACGAAAACCTTCCGACTACTCAACAAATAATAGATGAATTAAGTTTCTCTTCAAAAGAAATTAACTTAGCAAAAGGAATAAATAGAAAGTGCTTACCCATACATGGAGCTCGTACATCTAACCGAAGCTTTACTCATATTCATCCATTTTCCTTAGAAGAATTGATAGGTTCAGATGAAAACCTATATGAAAAGAAGGATTGGTCATATACACTAAAAGACATTATGCAAAACACCTTATCTCCCATTGAACAAAAAATAATTCACTGGCGGATATTTATTGGTGTTAGTCAAAATGAAGCGGCAGAAAAATTGAATACGAATCAAATGTACATTTCTCGCACAGAAAGACGAGCTTTCAAAAAACTGCGAGAGGAAATTGTTAAAAAGGTCATATAAATGGCAAAAGAGACAAATAAATTGTCTCTTTTTTAAATTGAAAAAACGAGCTGGAAATCTTAATAGCTCGTTTATTCTGTTGAAGTAGCAGGAAGTTTCTTTTTGAAAATATCCAAATCAAATTGGCAATCTAAGCAAAAAACCTTATCTTTGAACTCTTCATTACTGTCCCAGTTTCCTTCTCCACGCGCCCAGCTATCAATTTTTACAAACATAGCGGGTTTAATAAGCTTTTGACACTTATCACAATGATAGCCGAATGGAATCTTGCGTTTGTCAGAGGCGGGAGTGGTTTTATTTTTTTTAGGAGGCGATTCAACAAGGGATTGAAGCGTTTTTTCTGCTAGCGACTTAGTAATATAGCCATCTCGTTTCTTTTCGCTGATTTTTTGATATGAAAAGCGAAGAGCATCTTTAAAGACGTCTTTCTCCTCTTGAAAACGTGTCAATTGCTCACGCCCTTTAGTTCCTAGTTTACCAAAACTCGTAATAACGTGAATTTTATTATAACCAACTGATAAAACTTCCACATTATAAAAACGAAATTCGTTTTTATCAAAATTTAATGAAATGAGATGTGTTGGGTCTGTTGTCTTTTTTGATTTCGTCATATCGTACGGAATTGATTCAAACGCCTTTTTAACGCGCCGTAAGGATAAGTATCCCTCGTTTTTCTTTTCGTAAATTTTGTTGTAGGCAAATTTAAGGGCCCGTTTTAGCGCATCATCGGAACCCTCAAATCGCGTAACGTTCTCACGCCCCTTCGTTCCTAATTTACCATACGATGAAATGACATGAACTTTATTATATCCAACGGAGACAGTTTCTACTTGATAGAACCGAAATTCATTTTTATCAAAATGGAGAGAAACTAAACGTTTTAACATAATTTGCTTAGACAAGGAGAGTCCCTCCTTTCAAAAGTTTACTCATTATACTAGAAAGCAAGAAATAGTCAATTAACAGAGAAAAGATAGAAGGATGAATAAAAAGGGGTGAAGAAATGGAAAACAAACGTCAATTTTTTCGTGTGACAATCTATGAATCACCATTGATAATTTTTAAGGACGGCAAAGAATACAAAGGAGAAATGCATGATATTAGTGGAAATGGCATTAATTTTCAAAGTAAAATTGAATGGGAAGAAAATGATGAACTAACGGTCCGTTTCACCATTAAACAACAAACATTTCAATTTGATGCAAGAATTGTACGTAAAGATTACGGGACATTAGGTAGAAATCAATATGCATGTCAATTCTTACGTCAACGAGATAAAGACCAGTCTGCATTATCAGCATTGTTGTTGCGAATCGAAGCAGACAGAAAGAAAAATAAGCGCAACTAGCTGCGCTTATTTTTTAGTGAAAAAGTTCAATTTGCGTTTTTTTGGTGAACCGTAGTGAGAAATTCCTTGGAGGAACCATTTTTTACATAAGAATGTCAAAGCAATTAACGTGAGTATAAAGATAGTAACGGACGCTCCAATTTCTAGAGGAGATGAAACGTGTAAGAGGATGCGAGCAAATAGAACTGTTGGAGTAAAGAAAGGAATATAGCTCGCAATAGATGAGACAGTTGATTCTGGACTAAAGATAGTAAAAATCCCTAATCCAAAAGCGCCCATTAATAAAAAGACGATTGGTGTAAGCACAGGTCCTAAATCTTCAACGCGACTTACTTTTGCGCCTAAAGAAGCATATAACAATCCATATAAGAAAAATCCTCCTAGGAAGAAGAGAACGAATAAGACAATAATAAGTAGACTAACATCCGAATAATTAATGTTCATTCCAATGAAATTAATTTTGCCACCGTCAATCCATCCTAATTGTCTTACCAACACAAAACTTAAGATGGTTACTGATAATTGAATAAGCCCTGTGGTAAGGGCTGCACCGATTTTAGCAAAGAAAGAATGAGCAGCATTTATTTTAGGAAGTAAAATCTCTACAACCTTTGTTGATTTTTCACTTACTACACTCATTGAAATAGCTTGACCAAATCCAATAATGAAAATGTACATAGAGAAAATCATCGGATAGATAAGGCCATATGATTTTTCAGACTTATTTAACTTGTGATTATCCACTTTAAACGTTTGGTCAATATGTTGAAGCAACAAAGGGTCCACATTTGCCTTTGATAAGGTAGTGGATACTACTTGTGTTTCTAAAGATTTTTCAATATATAAAGAAATTTCTTGGGTAGGGGAGTGGCGATAGTAGTGAGAAATCGAAGGTTTCTCTAGAGACCCTTTTAAAACAAATGCACTTAGTACATCTTTATCCTTTACCTGCTTTTTAATATCTTTTTCCGATTTCTTTGTAAATGAAATATCAAAATCAGCATCCTTAAATGCTTTGTTCAACGCTTTTTCGGATAAGGAAGTTCCATCTATATTAAGTGACACCAGAACTTTATCGTTTTTTTCACTCGAACTAGCTTGATGACTAAAATATGTAGCTATTAAAATAAGTCCTACGATAAAGAGGGAAGAAAAGAGGAACCCTTTCTTTCGTACTAACTCTTTAACATGAAATGAATAAATAATCCATAACTCTTTCACTTATCTCACCCTTTCTACGAAAATATCGTGGAGGCTTGGTTCCTTCATAATAAATTCACGAACCTTAAACCCTGATTCTTTTAGAAGATGAAATAAATGAATAGCTTCCGTATCTTGTTGAAGAGATACATAATAGCCATTGTCTTTTTCAGTAAACGTATAATTACGGGCCTGTAGCCAGTCAGCGATGCTATCAGTACAATGGACATAAACTGATTGAACCCCATATGAAAGTTTAATATCATCGAGAGTTCCTTGAAGCATGGTATTTCCTTGTTTCAACATCACTATATGTTTACAGAATACTTCTAGCTGTTCCATTCGGTGACTCGATAAAATAACCGTTTTTTCTTGTTGAATGAGCTCGCTAATAATATCGGAAAAGATATTGGCATTAACAGGGTCAAGACCACTAAAAGGTTCATCTAAAATAACCAGGTCAGGATTATGTAAGAGGGTCGTTATTAGTTGGATTTTTTGTTTATTACCTTTGGATAACTCACTTAACAATTTATGTTTATATTGAGGTATTTCAAAACGTTCTAACCAAAAATCAATTTGTTTTTGAACGTCACTTTTTTTCATTTTTTCTAACTGGCCAAAAAATAGTAATTGGTCATACACTTTAGTTTTATCATACAAACCTCTTTCTTCTGGAAGGTAACCAATCTTTAATTCTTTTCGTTTAAAAGGTTTACCATTCCATAGTACTTCACCCTCATCCAGAGGAACTAACCCTAAAATCATTTTAATAGTAGTCGATTTCCCTGCGCCATTACGACCAAGCAGCCCTAGAACCTCACCCTTTGGAAGGGTAACATTAATGGAATTTACTGCTTTGTAATCACCGTAGGATTTTGACACGTTCTTAAGTTCTAACATCAAAATTCCCTCCTTTTTTCCAATTGTAGATACGAAGAAATAAGAGGGAACCCTTTGAATGAATTTATGGTTAGGGGCATAAACACAAAAATAGATGCAGGTAATTTTTCGGTTGAAAAATAAAAACGCTGCAAAAAGCAGCGTTCAACATTAAATTGATTTGGCTTTACCCTTTGAAAAAATCCATTTTCGTTTTTGGGGCGAACCATAATGGGAAATACTTTGTAAAAACCATTTCTTGCAAAGAACCGTTAATACAATAAGTGTGATTACAAAAATAAGAGAAGAAACTACAATCTCCAGTGGCGATGCTACATTTAAAATAATACGAGCAAAAAGAACAGTCGGGCTAAAGAATGGAATATAACTAGCAATCTCAGATACGGTGGATTCAGGGCTAATAATGGTAAAAATCCCTAGACCAAAGGCACCCATTAATAGGAACACAATAGGAGTTAACACGGGACCTAAATCTTCCACACGGCTTACCTTTGCACCTAATGAAGCATACAGCAGACCGTACAGAATGAAACCTCCAAGAAAACTTAATAAGAATGTTAATAGTATTAGAGGGCTAATATCCGAAT
>Ga0058696_1000430_pt1 | contig 17840 bp, 17 predicted proteins | sample AgamicMgSfrz_FD_55077 | JGI IMG/M metagenome (GOLD analysis project Ga0058696, IMG submission 55077) | Agave microbial communities from Guanajuato, Mexico - Mg.Sf.rz | ecosystem: Host-associated > Plants > Phyllosphere > Phylloplane/Leaf | place: Guanajuato, Mexico | collected 2012-05-30 | reverse complement strand
CGCACGTTGATCGCAGCCATCGCGGTGCCCTTCGGATCGACGCCCTCGCCGAACGCGTGAATCCCGCAGCGCTTGCAGAAGCGATGCTGGATCACGTGCTTGTTGAACATGTAGGTGGCAAGATTCTCGTCGGGCGTCAGCAGCTTCATGTGATCGCGCGGCACGAACCACATCAGCGCGCCCTTGCGCCGGCAGATCGAGCAGTTGCACGCCATCACGCCCTGCAGGTCGCCTTCCGCCTCGAACGTCACGTCGCCACAATGACAGCTTCCGCGATAAAGCATGGTCGTCTCCCGGTGCAGCCCGTGCACATCGCCGGCGCCCCGGCGGGACACCGTTGGCCGGGCCGATCCAAACGCGTACAGTAGCGCTCGCATGCGTCGCCCGCAATGTCCGGACGGCGCCATCCCTCACCGACCCAGGAGACCGTCATGCTCGAACTGCGCCCCGGCTGCGAATGCTGCGACAAGGACCTGCCGCCCGATTCGGCGGAAGCACGCATCTGTACGTTTGAATGTACGTTTTGCGCGACTTGCGCGGACGACGTGCTGAAGGGCCGCTGCCCGAACTGCGGCGGCGACCTGGTCGCGCGCCCGCGGCGGCCGGCGAGCCTGCTCGCGAAGTACCCGCCGTCGACGGAACGCATCCACAAGCCGGGCGGCTGCGCGAACGCCTGACGGCACCAGCGCCGCCTGCCCGCTTCCGTCACGACATCTCGATCCGGGCACGCGTCACCGCGAGCAGCGTCGCCATCGCGCGGCGCGCGCCGTTCTCGTCGCGCACGCGAATCGCGTCGCTGACGGCCGTATGCTCGGCAAGCGACGCGTTGTACACGTCCGCCCGGCGCGCATTCAGCTGCAGTTGCGCCTCGAGCGTGCGATCGATCAGCGCACCGAGCGGCACCAGCAGCTCGTTGCCGCCGGCCTCCAGCACGCTCAGGTGAAAGCACAGATCGGCGCGCACCCATTCGTCGACGTTGCGCGCGGCGGCCATCGCGCGCACCGCGCCGTCGATCGCGTCGAATGCTTCGGGCGTATGGGTGCGCGCGGCCANCGCGGCCGCGTGCGGCTCGATCATCTCGCGCATCTCCTGCANCTTCAGCGCGAANGCGAGCGGCGGCGCGACNCGCGCATACCAGTCGAGCAGGTCGGCATCGAGCAGGTTCCACGCCCGGCGCGGCCGCACGCGCGTGCCGACCTTCGGCCGCGATTCGACGAGCCCCTTCGACGTCAGCGTGCGCAGCGCCTCGCGCATCACCGTGCGGCTCACGCCGTACATCTCCATCAGGTCGGGTTCCCTCGGCAGCAGCGATTCGGGCGGATAGTCGCCGCGCAGGATCGCCGTCGCGAGCCGGAAGGCCGTCTGTCCATGCAGGTCGCGTTGAATGATCGTTCTCCGTCGGGCGAACTGCCCACTATCTGCACATTAATGCTATTAATACTATTTTTTATTCGACTACGCTAGGATAACCGCGAAAGCACGGATCGTGCGCCGCGCCCGCGCGGGCGCGCCGGTCAATCATGGAGACTCGCGTCATGAAAATCACCCGCCTCGAAACGTTCGTCGTCCCGCCCCGGTGGCTGTTCCTCAAGATCGAAACCGACGAGGGCATCATCGGCTGGGGCGAACCGGTCGTCGAAGGCCGCGCGCACACGGTCGAGGCCGCCGTGCAGGAACTGGCCGACTACCTCGTCGGCCGCGACCCGCTGCTGATCGAGGATCACTGGCAGGTGATGTACCGCGCGGGCTTCTACCGCGGCGGCCCGATCATGATGAGCGCGATCGCGGGCGTCGACCAGGCGCTGTGGGACATCAAGGGCAAGCATCACGGCGTGCCGGTGCACGCGCTGCTCGGCGGCCAGGTGCGCGACCGCATCAAGGTGTATTCGTGGATCGGCGGCGACCGGCCGAGCGACGTCGCGAACAATGCACGCGCGGTGGTCGAGCGCGGCTTCAAGGCCGTGAAGATGAACGGCTCCGAAGAGCTGCAGATCGTCGACACCTATGACAAGGTCGAACAGGTGATCGCGAACGTCGCGGCGGTGCGCGACGCGGTCGGCCCGCACGTCGGGATCGGCGTCGACTTCCACGGCCGCGTGCACAAGCCGATGGCGAAGGTGCTCGCGAAGGAACTCGATCCGTACAAGCTGATGTTCATCGAGGAGCCGGTGCTGTCGGAAAACGCCGAGGCGCTGCGCGACATCGTCAACCAGACCAACACGCCGATCGCGCTCGGCGAACGGCTGTACTCGCGCTGGGACTTCAAGCACATCCTCGCGGGCGGCTACGTCGACATCATCCAGCCGGACGCATCGCACGCGGGCGGCATCACCGAGTGCCGCAAGATCGCGACGCTCGCGGAAAGCTACGACGTCGCGCTGGCGCTGCACTGCCCGCTCGGGCCCATCGCGCTCGCCGCGTGCCTGCAGCTCGACGCGGTCAGCTACAACGCGTTCATCCAGGAACAGAGCCTGGGCATCCACTACAACCAGGGCAACGACCTGCTCGACTATCTGCGCAACCCCGAGGTGTTCCGNTACGAGGACGGCTTCGTCGCGATCCCGCAGGGCCCGGGGCTCGGCATCGACGTGAACGAGGAGAAGGTGCGCGAGATGGCGAAGACCAGCCACCGCTGGCGCAACCCGGTGTGGCGTCACGCGGACGGCAGCGTCGCCGAGTGGTGATGAACGCGTGAGATAAGAAAGAGGCGTTGCGCGGCATGCGCCGCGCGAGGCGTTCGACACGGCCGCCCCGNCAGGGCGGCCGTTCTTGCATCNGCGGCGCGGCGCGCGCCGGCGCCCTACACTGTGCCGCCCCGTTCGGCCGTCAGCCGAGCGCCGCGAACCCCGGCACGCTGAACGACAGCACGGCCGCCGCGACGAACACGCCGATCATCGTCATCCCTTCGAGATGCAGGATGTTGCGGAACGTGTGCGCGTCCTCGGTCGACGCGGTGCGGCGCAGGCGCGGCAGCGCCGAGAAGCGGTTGAGCCCGCCGAGCACGAGCGCGAGTGCGACGAGCAGCAGCTTCAGCAGCAACACGCGCCCCCACGTGCTGCCGTCGAGCGGCGCGAGCGAGCCGCCGAGCCCGCGGATCGCGTTGAGCACGCCCGTGCCGAGCACGAACACGACCGCGACGATCGACGTGCGCGACAGGTGCTGGCCGATGCGGATCAGCGCGCCGCGCGCGACCGACGTCCCCAGCGCGGGCAGCACCGCGAGCCCGCCCGCGAGCACGAGGCCGCCCCATACGGCGGTGGCCAGCAGGTGCAGCGTCTGCACGCCGACCGCCGCGGACAGCACGCCGCTATCGGCCGCATGGCCGAGCGAGGCCTTGCCGGCCGCGACCACGATCACCGCGAGCCACAGCACCGCATGCGCGAGCGGGCCGTCCGGCTTCGCGAGCGCGACGAACGCGAGCACCACCGCGCCGGCGAACGCGACGCTCCACGCGAAGCCCGTGTGCGTCTGCATCAGCATCACGGGAATCGCGGCGAACGCGCCGCCGAGCCCCGCGCCGCTCATCGCCGCGGCCTCGTAGACGAGCCAGCCGAGNTCGGCGAGCACCAGCGCCAGCGCCGCCGCGACCAGCGAATGTTGCGCGCGCAGCCATGCGGGNTGCGACGGCGCGACGACCGGCCGCNCGCCGTCCTTGCCGAGCCANGCCTTGAGCAGCGCCGAGCCGACCGCCATCGCGAACGCCGCATCCATCAGCGCCGCGAGCGCGACCTGACCGATCCACAAGCTGTCGAACTTCATCGCGCACACCCTCCCNCNAGCGGCAGGCCGGCAGGGCGGCTGCGANGGGACGGACAGCGGGACGGACAGCGTGAGGNAGGCAACGGCACGGTAGAAAACGTCATCGATGAATCCGGAAACGGGAGAANTGACTGGACCTGCGGCGGAGGCGGCGCCGCGCGACCCGCGAGTGTACGGTCTTCGATGGTGAAAACGCACGCCGGTTCACACGNCCNGACCGCAATGCGCGTCAAATTGTCGCAAGTCGCAAACNGACAGGAACCGATGTCCTTTCGTCAAATAGCCGTCATTACCCATCGATGATAGAATGCCGCGTCGCAGCAGCCCGGCTGTCCTGCCGTCCATGCGCCGAGCCGATCGTAGCCCGGACAAGGTCCCCGACGAATAAACATGGAGTCTCGTGTGTCTTCAAGACGCCTCTTCCGTCCGCTGCTCGCCGTTCTGATGATCGGCGGCGCGGGCCTTATGAGCGCTGCCCAAGCGCAGACCAAGCCCACGGAGCAAGCGCACGCCCAGCAGGCGCCGCTCAAGGCACCCGATACCATGGCCGAGCGCGTGCGCGGCTGTACCGCATGTCACGGCGTCCACGGCCAGGGCACGGACAACGATTACTTCCCGCGTCTTGCCGGCAAGCCGGCCGAGTACCTGTACAACCAGCTCGTCAACTTCCGTGACGGCCGGCGCAAGTACCCGCCGATGAACTATCTGCTGACGTACCTGAACGACGACTACCTGCGCGAAATCGCCGAGCACTTCTCGGCCGAACGTCCGCCGTATCCGACGCCGGCGAAGCCGACGCTGCCGGCCGCGACGCTCGCACGCGGCAAGCAGCTCGTCACGCAGGGCGACCCGGCCCGCAAGCTGCCNGCCTGCGTGGCCTGCCACGGCGCGGGCCTGACCGGCATGCAGCCGGCGATCCCGGGCCTCGTCGGCCTGCACGCCGATTACCTGAGCGCGCAGCTCGGCGCATGGCGCTCGGGCAACCGCCACGCGAAGGCACCCGACTGCATGCACGACATTGCCGCGAAGCTTTCCGACGAAGACGTGACGGCCGTGACCGCATGGCTCGCCGCGCAACCGGCGCCCGCCAACCCCGTGCCGGCCCCGGCGCGTTCGATGAAGACTCCGCTCGCCTGCGGCAGCGAACCGCAATAAGGCAAGGGAGACAGACACAATGAAACGCAAGTCCCTGTTTGCAATCTCGGCCGTCGCGATCGTCGCGGCTGCTGCCCTCGTGCCGGTCCTGTGGCCGGGCAGCGACACGCTGCACGGCGCTGCCGCCGTCGCGGCCACGCCGGCCGACCAGGCCGCGCTGATCAAGAAGGGCGAATACCTCGCGCGCGTCGGCGACTGTATCGCGTGCCACACCGTGCGCGGCGGCAAGTCGTTCGCGGGCGGCCTGCCGATGGCGACGCCGTTCGGCACGATGTACACGCCGAACATCACGCCGGACGACCAGAACGGTATCGGCAAGTGGACGTCGGACGACTTCTATCGCGCGATGCACACGGGTCGCTCGAAGGACGGCAGCCTGCTGTACCCGGGCTTCCCGTTCGCGAGCTACACGAAGGTCACNCGCGCCGATTCGGACGCGATCTACGCGTACCTGCGTTCGGTCCCGCCGGTNTCGGTGCCGAGCCGTCCGCACGAACTGAAGTTCCCGTTCAACAACCGCAACCTGCTGATCGGCTGGCGCACGCTGTTCTTCAAGGAAGGCGAATACAAGCCGGACCCGACGAAGTCGGTCGAATGGAACCGCGGCGCGTATCTCGTCGAAGGCCTCGGCCACTGCTCGATGTGCCACACGTCGATCAACATGATGGGCGGCCCGGTGAGCTCGTCGGCGTTCGCCGGCGGCCTGATCCCGCTGCAGAACTGGTATGCGCCGTCGCTGACGAACGACAAGGAACTCGGCCTCGGCGACTGGCACGTGCAGGAGCTGTCCGACCTGCTGCAGGCCGGCGTGTCGCAGAAGGGTGCGGTATTCGGCCCGATGGCGGACGTGGTCCACAACAGCCTGCAGTACATGACCGACGAAGATACGCGCGCGATGTCGACGTACCTGAAGTCGATCCCGCAGAAGGCTGAAGCGCCGAAGAACATGCAGTACGAGCCGTCGAAGCAGTTCGGCAACGCGCTGTTCGACCAGGGCAAGAAGATCTACGCGGACAACTGCGCGACCTGCCACGCCGAAACCGGCGCCGGCAAGCCGCCGGCCTATCCGCCGCTCGCGGGCAACCACTCGATCATGATGGAATCGGCGGTCAACCCGATCCGCATGGTGCTGAATGGCGGCTACCCGCCGAGCACGTTCAAGAATCCGCGTCCGTATGGGATGCCGCCGTTCGCGCAGTCACTGTCGAACCAGGAAGTCGCGGCGGTCGTCACGTATATCCGGATGTCTTGGGGTAACAACGGTACGCCGATCTCGCCGCAACAGGTGAGCGACCTGCGTTCCGCGCCGCTCGACTAAGAAGCGGCTCACACAAACGGGGCGCGGCTGCGGGAAACCGCGGCCGCGCCCTTTTGCTTTTTGGCTGTTTAGCGATGCAGGTTTGCCGCGCGGGCCGCGCGCTGCATCGCCGATCATAAAACTCAAGAGTGGTATCTATGTCTTTCGAATCTCTCGGCCTGGCCGAACCGTTGGTCAAGGCGGTCAACGAGCTCGGCTACACGTCGCCGACTCCGATCCAGCAGCAGGCGATCCCGGCCGTCCTCGGCGGCGGCGACCTGCTCGCCGGCGCACAAACCGGCACCGGCAAGACCGCCGGCTTCACGCTGCCGATCCTGCAACGCCTGCACACGTTCTACGCCGAGCACCGTGGCGCGAAACGCGCGGTGCGCGCGCTGATCCTCACGCCGACGCGCGAACTCGCCGCCCAGGTCGAGGAAAGCGTGCGTGCGTACAGCAAGTACCTGAAGCTGCGCTCGACCGTGATGTTCGGCGGCGTCAGCATCAATCCGCAGATCGATGCGCTCAAGCGCGGCGTCGACATCGTCGTCGCGACGCCGGGCCGCCTGCTCGACCACATGCAGCAGAAGACCATCGACCTGTCGGATCTCGACATCCTCGTGCTCGACGAAGCCGACCGGATGCTCGACATGGGCTTCATCCACGACATCAAGCGCGTGCTCGCGAAGCTGCCGCCGCAGCGTCAGAACCTGCTGTTCTCGGCGACCTTCTCGGATGAAATCAAGGCGCTCGCCGACAGCCTGCTCGACTCGCCCGCGCTGATCGAGGTCGCCCGCCGCAACACGACCGCCGAGAGCGTCGCGCAGAAGATCCACCCGGTCGACCGCGACCGCAAGCGCGAGCTGCTCACGCACCTGATCCGCGAACACAACTGGTTCCAGGTGCTCGTGTTCACGCGCACCAAGCACGGCGCGAACCGGCTCGCCGAGCAGTTGACGAAGGACGGCATCAGCGCGATGGCGATCCACGGCAACAAGAGCCAGTCGGCCCGCACGCGCGCGCTGGCCGAATTCAAGAACAGCACGCTGCAGGTGCTCGTCGCGACCGACATCGCCGCGCGCGGGATCGACATCGACCAGTTGCCGCACGTCGTCAACTTCGACCTGCCGAACGTGCCCGAGGATTACGTGCACCGCATCGGCCGCACCGGCCGCGCGGGCGCGACCGGCGAAGCCGTGTCGCTCGTGTGCGTCGACGAGAAGCAGTTGCTGCGCGACATCGAGCGGCTGATCAAGCGCGAGATCCCGCAGGAAGTGATCGCGGGCTTCGAACCCGATCCGAACGCGAAGCCGGAGCCGATCCAGCAACGCCGCGGGCAGCAGCAACCGCGCGGCGGTGGCGGTGGCGGCGGCAATCGCCAGCCGCGTGCCGGCGGCTCAGGCCAGCCGGCCGCGAAACGCGACGGCCACGCGCAACCGAAGGCCGCACAGCAGAAGGCCGCGAAGCCGCGCACGCAAGGCGGCGCCGGCGCGGGTGGCAATAGCGGCGGACGTCCGGCAGGCGGCGGCAACGGCGCCCGCCCGGCAAGCGGCAACGCCGCGCATCCGAACCGCAACCGTTCGTCGCGCAGCGGCCAGCGCGGTCACTGAAGCCGCGCGGCCGCGCGCCGCAGGTGCTCGATCTGGCGTTGCCAGCGTGCGAGCACCGCGGCGCGCTCCCCTTCCAGCGTGAACGTGACGCCGGTCGCGAGACGCGCATAGCCGACCCGCTGCGCATCGCCGTGCGCGATCGTCGCAGCGAATCCGGCCAGGCCGCCGAAGTCCCCTTCGAGCGGCACCATCTCCAGTTGCGCCTGAAAGAACGCCCCGTCCGCGACGAGCGTCAACGCGGCCGTGCGCCGTTGCTCGATCGCGCGCGCCGCCCGCGACTGCGGCCAGAGCGCGATCAGCAGCGTGCGCGCATCGTGTGCATAGATCTCGCCGACGCCGAGCAGCGTCGTGCGCAACTGGCCGTCGTCGGTCGCGACGATCANCGACGCGGCGAGGTCGGCATGACGCTCGAGTGCGGTGCCGTCGAACAGCGACACGACGGCGGACGGCCACGCGTCGAACGTCCATTGTTCGAGCGCGTGGCGATGGGTATCGGTCATGATGGCGTGGCCCGGGCGCGGATCGGATGAGGATGCGTCAGCATACGCGCGCCGGGCCGTGCCGCGGCGATCAGCGCAGGAAAACGTGCCGCGTGATCTTCGTGAGCGGATAGTGGACGCCCGGCTGGATCTTCGCGGGCAGGTCGAGCGGCTTGAGCAGCATCTTCACGCACATGTCGGCCGACAGGTTGCGCCGCACCAGCGAGTTGATGCGCGCGGCGCGNTCGCGGTTGTACTGGCTGTCGCCNACGCGNTCCGGATAGCGGATCGCGAACACGTGGCGCAGCGCGATCTCGGAATCCTCGTTCTTGATTTCCATCACGCGGCGCGCGAGGGCCCCGAGCACCGCGAGCCGGCCGTTGCCTTCGACCTGGTTGTACTTCTTGAAGAACTTGAAGAAGTGCTTGTAGTGACGCACTTCGTCGGTGCGGATGTTGTCGGTGATTTCCTTCAGCACCGGCTCGTCCGAGCATTCGTTGATCGCGCGATAGAGCGTGGCCGTGCCCGTCTCGACGACGCAGCGTGCGACCATTTCGAGCGCGCGGGTCTTTTCGAACGCCTCGACCGAGCAGGTCTTCGAATACTCGGCAAAGAAATTCGCGAAGGCGGTATCCCAGTCGAACTCGGGCCACACGTGCGCGATGTACGCCTTCAGCGCGCGGCCGTGCTGCAATTCTTCGGGCTCCCATGCATTGTTGAGCCATGCGGAGACTTCCGGATCGTCATTGAAGAATTCGCTCAGATTGCTCGTATAGAGATCCGAGCCGCTCTCGATGAACGACGACGCGCACAGCAGCAGCAGCAGATCCTCGTTCGCGGCCGCACGCTGACGATCGATCCGGTTCAGGTCGATGTCCTCGATACGCCACGGCATCACATGCGTCGTTTTGGTGTCCATGGTAGTGCGCTCCCAGTCGTCGCGCGGAGGCCGGCCCATGCCTGGGGCACAGGCGCCAGCCGATCCGCAGGCGGCGTTTTACTTGCGTTTATAGTGAATCGGTCCGGCCGAACCATCTTGGCATCTTAGCCGGACTTTGATGTTCGTGCTCCAGAGCACTGACCATACCCGACGGGCGCAGTTCCACGGCGTCTATTGCCGTTCGTTAGATGAGTCCTTCAAACCGCTTGCGCGCGTTCGATGGCAGGCGCCGCGCCAAATGAAAACGGGCGGCCGTCGGGCCGCCCGTGATACCGGGAAACTGCCAAGGAAGCTGGAAGCGATCCGTCAGAAACCGGCCGCCAGCCCGTCGCGCCGGCTGTCGCTCGCGGCCACGTAGCCGCGCTCAGGATCGTCGGGATCGAGGCGCCAGACGAACTGCCCCGAACCGAAATCCATGTAAGGATCGTCGATCGACTTGATCGTATGGCCGCGGGCGGCCAGCCCATCGACGGTCGCGCGGTTCATCGTCGCCTCGACGTCGAGCGTGAAGTCGCGGTTGACCTTCCAGCGCGGCGCGCAACACGCGGCCTGCGGCTGCTGACCATAGCCGAGCATCCGGACGATGGTCTGCAGGTGACCCTGCGGCTGCATGTCGCCGCCCATCACGCCGAAGCTCATCACGGCCTCGGTGCGGCCGTCGACTTCCTCGGTGACGAACGCCGGAATGATCGTGTGGAACGGCCGCTTGCCGCCCGCGACGACGTTCGGCGAAGCCGGGTCCATCGAGAAGCCGTGTCCGCGATTCTGCAGCGCAATGCCCGTGCCGGGGACGACGAGGCCCGAGCCGAAGCCCATGTAGTTCGACTGGATGAAGCTCACCATCATCCCGCGCTCGTCGGCCGCCGACAGGTAGATCGTGCCGCCGGAATGCGGACGGCCGGCGGCGAAGTGCGTCGCCCGTGCGCGATCGATCAGCTTCGCGCGTTCGGCGAGATACGCATCGTCGAGCATCTGTTCGGGCGTGAGCTCCATCGCGCGCGGATCGGCGACGTAGCGATAGACGTCCGCGAACGCGAGCTTCATCGCCTCGATCTGCAGATGCTGCGAGTCGACCGAGTCGACCGGCCATTCGGTCACGCCCGCATGCTCGGCGATGCCGAGCGCGATGAGCGCGGCAATGCCCTGCCCGTTCGGCGGGATCTCGTGAATCGTGTGGCGACCGAAGCGCTTGCCGATCGGCTCGACCCATTCCGGCCGGTACGCGCGCAGGTCGGCTTCGGTCAGCGCGCCGCCGCCCTCGCGCGCGAAGGCGGCGATCCGCTCGGCGAGCGCCCCTTCGTAGAACGCACGGGCGCCGTCCTTCGCGAGCGTGCGCAGCGTCTGTGCATGACCGGGCAGGCACACGCGTTCGCCGACGAGCGGCGCGCGGCCGCGCGGCATGAAGGTGTCCGCGAAGCCCGGCAGGCCCTGCAGTTCGGGAACGGCCGCCGCCCACTTGTGCGCGACGATCGGCGGCACCGAATAGCCGCGCTCCGCGATCTCGATCGCCGGCTCGAGCAGATCCGCGAACGGCAGCGAACCGAACTTCGCGTGCAGCGCTTCCCAGCCCGCGATCACGCCCGGCACGGTGACGGTGTCCCAGCCACGCGTCGGCTTGTTCGCGATGCCGCGCGCATCCTCGCCGTGGCGCTTGCGGAAGTAGTCGACGTTCCAGGCGGCCGGCGCGACGCCCGATGCGTTCAGCCCGGACAGCCGCTCGCCGTCCCACACGAGCGCGAATGCATCGCCGCCGAGCCCGCACGACACGGGCTCGACGACCGTGATCGCGGCGGCGGCGGCCAGCGCCGCGTCCACCGCGTTGCCGCCCTTCCACAGCATCCGCAGCCCGGCCTGCGCGGCCAGCGGGTGCGACGTCGACACGACGTTGCGCGCGAACACCGGAATGCGGGTCGTCGGATACGGGTTGTGCCAGTTGAAGCCACTCATNGATACCACCTCGTCGAAAGCTGAATGAACGTGCCCGCGCGAGCGGGCAATCCGCCATTGCAGCGCGATCAGCGCCATCGCGCAAATTCATTTGTCACATGAATCCATGCAATTCACGCATGAATTGCGTGCGCCGACGGCTGGCAGGCCGGCCGAACGCCGTTACCGCCCTTACAATACCCGCTCCGTCTCACGACACGACCATCGAGCCATGACCCGAGATCCCCGCCTCACCCTCAACGCGCGCCAGCAGGAATTGCTCGAATGGGTGCAGCGCGACGGCTTCGTGACCGTCGACGATCTCGCCGCGCACTTCGCGGTGACCCCGCAGACGATCCGCCGCGACGTGAACTGGCTCGCCGACCTGAACCTGCTGCGCCGCTATCACGGCGGCGCGAGCCTGCCAACCAGCTCGGAGAACGTGTCGTACACGGCGCGCCAGCGGATGTTCCACGACGAGAAGCGGCGCATCGCGGCGCTCGCGGCGTCGCACATCCCCGACCAGGCGTCGCTGTTCATCAACCTCGGCACGACGACCGAGGAAGTCGCGCGCGCGCTGAACCGGCATCACGGGCTNCACGTGATCACCAACAACCTGAACGTCGCGTCGATGATGAGCGGCTACCCCGACTGCGAGGTGCTGATCACCGGCGGCATCGTGCGNCCGTGGGACAAGGGCATCGTCGGCGANCTCGCGATCGACTTCATCCGCCAGTTCAAGGTCGACTACGCGATCATCGGCACNTCGGCGATCGAGGCCGACGGCACGCTGCGCGATTTCGACACGCGCGAGGTNCGCGTCGCCGAGGCGATCATGCAGCATGCGCGCACGGTCTACCTCGTGACCGACCATTCGAAGGTCGGCCGCCCGGCGCTGGTGCGCCAGGGCCATCTGAGCCAGGTGCACGCGCTCTTCACCGACAAGCCGTTGCCGCCCGAAATGGCCGACACGGTGGCCGCCGCCGGCACGCAGGTGTACGTCGCGGAATGACGGTTGCGATGCTGCACCGCACCTGAAACTTCAAGTGAAATCAAGAAGTTGGCGCCGCGCGCGGACCGCTCGTGGCGTGCGTTTCTGTCAAACGGAAAATTAACGGGGCACGATTTGTCGTTGCCCGCGCACTCGACTAGACTCCAGTTCCCCGGCCCGTTCGCCGATCCGCCTGTGCCAGGGCGGTGCGAATCGCAGGCCGGCGAATGCAGCTTTTCCCCCCAAGCCATACCCTCGCGGGGTATCGCGCGGCGGCGTATGCGCCGGCCGCGCGGGCAGTCTGATTGCCACGGAGAGAACGATGCTGAGTCCGCATGAATTCGCCACGCTCTTGCTTGTGAAGGACGCGCCTGATCAGCGCGACATGGATNGGGATGAACTNGACATCCTGCTCGAACAGCAGCTCGTCCGCCTGGAAGGGCTCGGCTCGGGNCGCAAATACTGCGTGACCGAGACCGGCGACGCCGCGCTGCGATCCATCAAGTACCGCTATTCGTAAACCCCGCTGTTCCCTGACCTGAACCTGATTGCGCGGCCGACATCCGGCCGCGCGGTCGTTCCTGCCTTCCCTCTGCCCGTTCGGCGCCGTCAGCTTCAACCGCCGCGCAGCGTCGGGTCGACCGCCGCCCGCCAACTGATGGCCTGCGCGCGCGCACCGTTGAAATAGGCGATCCAGCCGGCGCGTGCCGCCGCGTCAGGCGCCACATAGTGGNTCGAAAGTTCGTTTACGAACGCACAATAGTTCGCTTCGGTCAGCCCGCGATACCGTTTCGCCACATANGCGTCGTACAGCGTCGAGTANACCGGCTGCGCGTCCGCGCCCCAGTCGCGCGCCGCGCCGCCGCACGACGTCTGCAGGTCGACGAACGACGGCGCCCGCCAGTTGNCGGCNAGCGGCGGCATCCCCGCGCTGCACCCCGCCAGAAGGACGGCGCACNCGCCGGCCCACATCCCAATACGCATGATTCACCTCGCGAAACGGTCGATTCCGCCAGTATCGTCCGGGATCGTGTCACGCGCTACTGGCCCCGCTTTTTCGAACTTTACTTTTTCGATTTCGTTCGTTAAATTTCGAATTCGAACATTTCATGTTCGCCCTATTTCAACAGACGATAAGGACAGCAGGTGACCCAACCGAATCGCTACGATCTGCTCGTCGTCGGCGGCGGCATCAACGGCGCGGGGATCGCGCGCGATGCGGCCGGCCGCGGCCTGTCGGTCATGCTCTGCGAGCAGGACGACCTCGCGTCGCACACGTCGTCGTCCAGCACGAAGCTGATTCACGGCGGCCTGCGTTANCTCGAGTACAACGAGTTCGGGCTGGTGCGCAAGGCGCTGCAGGAACGCGAAACGCTGCTGCGCGCGGCGCCGCACATCATGTGGCCGCTGCGCTTCGTGATGCCGCACATGCCGAACCTGCGCCCGGCCTGGCTGATCCGCATCGGCCTGTTCCTCTACGATCACCTCGCGAAACGCGAGCTGCTGCCCGGCTCGCGCGGCATCGACATGCGCCGCCATGCGGCCGGCGCGCCGCTGATCGACTCGATCAAGCGCGGCTTCGTGTATTCCGACGGCTGGGTCGACGACGCNCGCCTCGTCGTGCTGAACGCGATGGATGCGAAGGAGCGCGGCGCCGAGATCCTGACGCGCACGAAGCTCGTTTCCGCGGAACGCCGCGGCGACGAATGGGAAGCGCGGCTGCAGCACGCCGACGGTTCGATCCGCGTCGTGCATGCACGCGCGATCGCGAACGCGGCCGGCCCGTGGGTCGGCGAGGTGCTGCACGGCGCGCTCGGCCGCGGCGCGCATCATAGCGTGCGGCTCGTGAAGGGCAGCCACATCATCACGCGCCGCCTGTTCGATCACGATCACGCGTACATCTTCCAGAATCCGGACAAGCGGATCATCTTCGCGATTCCGTACGAGCACGACTTCACGCTGATCGGCACGACCGACGTCGAATACACGAACGATCCCGCGAAGGTCGCGATCGATCGAGACGAGACGCAGTACCTGTGCGATTCGATCAACCGCTACTTCAAGCGCAAGATCTCGCCGGCCGACGTGCACTGGACCTATTCGGGCGTGCGCCCGCTGCTGGAAGACGAGAACGCGGCGAACGCATCGGCCGTCACGCGCGACTATCGCCTCGAACTCGACGATGGCGCGGGCGCCCCGCTGCTGTCGGTGTTCGGCGGCAAGATCACGACGTTCCGCAAGCTCGCGGAAGAAGCCGGCGACATGCTGTGCCGCGCGCTCGGCCGCGATGCGAAGACCTGGACGGCCGGCGTCGCGCTGCCGGGCGGCGACATCGCGGACGCGAAGTTCGACGGGTTCGCCAGCGCGTTCGCGAAACGCCATCCGTGGCTGCCCGCCGCGCTCGCGCGCCGCTATGCACGTGCGTACGGCACGCGTGCGGAGCGCGTGGTCGACGGNGCGAAGTCGCTCGCCGATCTCGGCGCCGAAATCGCGCCGGGCATCCACGACGCCGAACTGCGCTANCTGCGCGATGCCGAATGGGCGACCTGCGCGCAGGACGTACTGTGGCGCCGCTCGAAGCTCGGCCTGCACGTCGCGCCCGGCACGCTCGATGCGGTGACCGCCGCGGTCGATGCGTGGTTCGCCGCCGCGCATGCGCCGCATGCGTGATCCGAATGCAGTTGCAATGGTAGTTTTGCCTGACCGACGTTGATTCACCGACGCGCCGCCCCACATGCGGCGCGCATCACAACTAAGCCAATCCACGGATGGAGATGAGAGACATGCAGGACCAGTACATCCTCGCGCTTGACCAGGGCACCACGAGTTCTCGCGCGATGCTGTTCGATCGCCAGGGCAACATCGTATCGATCGCCCAGAAGGAATTCGAACAGATCTACCCGCAACCCGGCTGGGTCGAGCACGACCCGCAGGAAATCTGGTCGACGCAAGCCGGCGTCGCCGCGGAAGCCGTCACGCGCACGGGCCTGAACGGCACGTCGATCGCCGCGATCGGCATCACGAACCAGCGTGAAACCACGATCGTCTGGGATCGCGAGACGGGCCAGCCCGTCTACAACGCGATCGTCTGGCAGGATCGCCGCACGGCCGACTTCTGCGACTCGCTGAAGAAGCAGGGCCTCGAAGCGAAGGTGCGCGCGAAGACCGGCCTGCCGATCGACTCGTACTTCTCCGCGACGAAGATCCGCTGGATTCTGGACAACGTGCCGGGCGCGCGCGACAAGGCGCGCCAGGGCAAGCTCGCGTTCGGCACCGTCGACAGCTGGCTCGTNTGGAACTTCACGAAGCACGAACTGCACGTGACCGACGTGACGAACGCGTCGCGCACGATGCTGTTCAACATCCATACGCGCGAATGGGACAGCGAGCTGCTCGAACTGCTCGACATCCCGCGCAGCATGCTGCCGGAAGTGAAGGCATCGTCGGAGATCTACGGCCACACCAAGACCACCGTGTTCGCGTCGAAGATCCCGCTCGCGGGCATCGCCGGCGACCAGCACGCGGCGCTGTTCGGCCAGATGTGCACGACGTCGGGCATGGTGAAGAACACCTACGGCACCGGCTGCTTCCTGATGATGAACACCGGCGACAAGCCGATCGAATCGAAGAACAACCTCGTCACGACGATCGCCTGGCAGATCGGCGACGACGTGCAGTACGCGCTCGAAGGCAGCATCTTCATCGCGGGCGCGGTCGTGCAGTGGCTGCGCGACGGCGTCGGCCTCATCAAGACGGCCGCGGAAATCGAGGCGCTCGCCGCGACCGTGCCGCACACCGACGGCGTGTATCTCGTGCCCGCGTTCGCCGGCCTCGGCGCACCGCACTGGAACGCACGGGCGCGCGGCTCGGTGTTCGGCGTCACGCGCGGCACGAGCGCTGCGCATCTCGCCCGCGCGGCGCTCGATGCGATCGCGTATCAGTCGCTCGACGTGCTGGCCGCGATGGAAGCCGATTCGGGTATCAGCATCGGCGAGTTGCGCGTCGACGGCGGCGCCAGCGCGAACGACCTGCTGATGCAGTTCCAGGCCGACCTGCTCGGCGTCGACGCGGTGCGTCCGCAGATCACCGAGACGACCGCGCTCGGCGCGGCCTACCTCGCGGGTCTCGCGATCGGCTACTGGAAGAACCTCGACGAAGTGCGCGACCAGTGGCAGCTCGATCGCCGCTTCGCACCGTCGATGCCGAAGGAGCAGGTCGAGCAGCGCATGGCCGGCTGGCAGCGTGCGGTGCGCGCCGCGAAGGCGTGGGCCGACGACACCCAGTAATCCGAATAAAACCAAACGAAATACAACAACACCGGCGGACCGCGCGATGCGCGAGTCCGCCGTGACTTCGAGAGACAATCATGTCACCTTATATTGCAGAATTCATCGGCACGGCGATCCTCGTGCTGCTCGGCAACGGCGCGGTCGCAAACGTGCTGCTTGCAAAGACCAAGGGCAAAGGCGCGGATCTGATCGTGATCGTGATGGGCTGGGCGATGGCGGTATTCGTCGCGGTCTACGTGACCGCGTCGTTCAGCGGCGCGCACCTGAACCCGATCGTCACGATCAGCCTCGCGCTCGCGGGCAAGTTCGCGTGGTCGAAAGTCGGCGGCTACGTGCTCGCGCAGATGCTCGGCGGGATGGCGGGCGCGCTGCTCGTGTGGCTCGCGTATCGCCAGCACTTCGCGAAGGAAGCCGATGCCGACGTGAAGCTCGCGGTGTTCTGCACGGCGCCGGCGATCCGCAGCACCACGCACAACGTGCTGACCGAAGCGATCTGCACGTTCGTGCTGATCCTCGGCGTGCTGTATCTCGCGTCGCCGCAGGTCGGCCTCGGCGCACTCGACGCGCTGCCCGTCGGCCTGCTGGTGCTCGGCATCGGCATCTCGCTCGGCGGCCCGACCGGCTACGCGATGAGCCCCGCGCGCGACCTGTCGCCGCGCATCATGCATGCGCTGCTGCCGATTCCCGGCAAGCGCGACAGCGACTGGCGCTATGCGTGGGTGCCCGTCGTCGGCCCGCTGCTCGGCGGCGCGGCGGCAGCCGGCCTGTATCTGCGCCTGCACGCGATGGCCTGATCGCGGTTTGAACGAAGCGCGCGGCGTTCGCTGCCGCGCGCTTCATTTCCCTCTTTTCCGCTACCGGTCATTCACGGCCGTCACCAGCGACTTCAGCTTCACGTCGACGTCCGCGACCGCCGCGGGCGTCACGTCGATCCCGTGTTCGACCAGCATCCTCGATACGCGCATTTCCTTCACGAATCCCGCCGCCCGCCCGAAGCCGCTCGCCGCGACGAGCCGCGCGAGCGCATCGAAATGGAAATGGATTTCCGCATCGTCGCCAAGGCTGCGTGCGACCGACTGCGTACCGAGCGCCGGCTCCCCGGCCACCTGCAACTGCGCATCGTATTGATCGGACCAGAACCACGGCGTGTCGCGATACGCTTCGCCCGCACCGAGCATGTTACGGGCGGCGACGTACGCTTGCGTCTCGGCGCCATGCCAGGTCTCCTGTCGAACCAGCTGGCCCGATAACGCGCTCGGAAACACCGCGACGTCGCCGGCCGCGTAGATGCCTCGCGCCGACGTCTCGAGCTGCGCATTCACGACGATGCCGCGCTCGACCGCGAGGCCCGCATCGCGCGCCAGTTCATCGGCCGGTTCGATGCCGATGCCGAC
>Ga0058696_1000427_pt1 | contig 17907 bp, 19 predicted proteins | sample AgamicMgSfrz_FD_55077 | JGI IMG/M metagenome (GOLD analysis project Ga0058696, IMG submission 55077) | Agave microbial communities from Guanajuato, Mexico - Mg.Sf.rz | ecosystem: Host-associated > Plants > Phyllosphere > Phylloplane/Leaf | place: Guanajuato, Mexico | collected 2012-05-30 | reverse complement strand
CCCGCCCCGCGGAAAGCGAGCATCTGAAGGGGAAATCAACCACACCGCACTACTTGGTAAATAGCAACAAAGTATGCGAAAACAGCTATTTTATAAGAAGAAAAAAATATAACGTTGACAGGATGGACAGCTTGGAAAAGTTCTGAAACGACCAAAAAAGTCCATTTGGAAAAACAATTAAACTATCCAAATTTGCAAAAAGATGCACACTCAGGATTGAAAATCGGGCAGAAAGAGAATGGGATTATTCGTTTTATTTACTTAGAATCCTGAAATTTTCATCTGCATAATAGATTGCGTCCTTTGAATATAAAATTGTAAAAAATGCAAAAAAATGTGATTTATTCTTTGTTAAGTTAATTAAATTATACTTTACTTATTGGTTTTATCAGATTAAAATCGGAGAAAGAATTATTATAAGAGGATGAGCTGATTGGACAACCGAAAGCTCCTGAACGCGATAAGCGAACAGGAGCTTTTTGCGTTCATTTTGGAAAAAGGAGTTGACAAGATGAATATTGATCATATTGAAGCGTTTATGTATGTTGTTCACCTTAATAGTTTTCATAAAGCCGCAGAGGCGATGTTTTTATCACAGCCAACGGTTTCGGCAAGAATTAAGACGCTTGAGAGTGAACTCGATTCAGTACTATTTGAGAGGCAAGGAAGAGGGATTATTTTAACCGAAAAAGGGAAAGCCTTCATTCCATTTGCGGATCAAATTATTCGTACCTTTCACCAGGGGAAACAGCAGTTGAAGACAGGAAGCGAACTGGAGGAAATAACGATAGGGGCTAATATCATTACATCGCAATACTTTATTCCATTTGCTCTTCCTCTATGGAAAAAGGAAAACCCAAATTTACGCTTTAAATTCATTTCAGCAACAAATGATGCATTAATGGAAAAATTGCTTCAGAAACAGGTTGATATTGCCTTTATGAAGGAGATTACACATAGTGGTCTGCAAAATTACAAAACCCTTGATAATTCGATTCGTTTAGTCGTGTATCCAGGACATCCATTTCAACTTCGAACTGGGCTAACAGTACAGGAATTAGCAATGGAGCCGTTGGTATTTTTTGAGTGTGGTGCGCTTGACTGGAACCACGTTCATAAAATTTTTGAAGTATCAAATGTAGAGCCGCGCATTGATTTTCAGGTTGATCACCTGGAAGTGGCGAAGTCGCTAATTCTTAGCAGAAGCTGTATCGGATTTTTACCGTACTTATGTATTAAAAAAGAGTTAGAACAGGGAACTTTGATTGAAGTGGATGTGTCACATTTACTCAAGATAAAGCAGCACATCTATCTGACGCATTTAAATCACGGGATGGAATCCCCTTTATTATGGAAAGACATTCTTTTATCGATTCGGAAATTTGAGAAAACCCAACAGCAATTACAGATACAATCGAATTGATAGATATTTTCTATCAATACAATATTTTTTTCTATTAGTAAAACCATTGCCATTAGCATGTTTTAGGTGATAGGATATGTCAAAATATAATTATTCGCATAAGTAAACTTTGAATTAAATCGGAGGAGAGAATATGAGTTATAAACTTGGCATTTTAGACCAGAGCCCGATATTTCCAGGAGCTTCAGCATTTGATGCGTTACAGCAAACCATTAAACTGGCTAGACATGCAGAAGAGTGGGGCTATACCCGTTTCTGGGTATCGGAACATCATCATGCCGAACAGCTGGCGGGGTCCTCCCCGGAAGTATTGATTTCTTATTTATTAGCCCAGACAAAATCGATTCGGGTAGGGTCCGGAGGTGTTATGCTTCAGCATTATAGTCCATATAAAGTGGCGGAAAACTTTCACGTATTATCGAATCTTTCGCCAGGCAGGGTAGACCTTGGCATCGGAAAGGCACCAGGTGGGCTCCCCTTATCAACGAAGGCGCTACAGTTTGGAACTGTGAATGATGGAAAGGATTTCGAAGAGCGGTTATCTTTCCTGCAAGAAATAATCGAGAATTCAGTTAATGAAACTCACCCGCTTGCAGGCATTCAAGCGACACCGCTACCTTCCGAAAAGCCTAAGATGTTTCTGCTTGGTGCAAGTGCTGACAGTGCCAGGTTAGCAGCCGAACTTGGGATAGATTATGTATTTGCTCGATTTATCAACAGTAATGAGACTGTACTTGAAGATGCTGCACGCATTTACCAAAGTATCTTTCCAACTGGTAGCTTTAAGGTATCGGTTTCAGTGATTGCTGCTCCTTCACAACAAGAAGCGGAACAGTTAACAGGTGATCAAAAGATTGTGAAAGTTCATCTCAAAAGCGGTCGCTCTGTCACGGTCCAAACCCTAGCGCAAGCAGAGTTATTCGGGAAGCAGTCTGGGGAGCCTTACGAAATAGAAGAACAGGATTCCAATATTATTGCTGGAACTCCTTCTTTTGTAAAAGAAGTCTTAGCAAATTTACATGAAAAGTACGGGGTAGATGAGTTTATCCTACATTCGCCGATTTTAAAGGAAGCAGAAAGGCTCAGATCTTTTCGATTGTTGAGTCCACTTCAATTAGCCTTATCTGAAGTGAAACACGTTACGAGCCAAAATTAAAAAGGCAGATGGTGGATGATGCTATAAACCGATTAATAAAAGGAGGAGTATTGATGACTGAGCAGAGAAAGTTGAAATTTGGAGCGCTTATTCATGGAGTAGGAGGGAGTATATCCGGTTGGAGACATCCAGACATTCAAGCAGATGCCAGTGTTAGTCTTGAATTTTATAAGGAGCAGGCCCAGAAGGCCGAAGAGGGTAAGTTCGATTTACTTTTCATTGCTGACGGCTTGTTTATCAATGAGAAGTCAATTCCGCATTTTTTAAATCGATTTGAACCACTTACCATTTTATCCGCACTTGCTGCTTTCACATCAAGAATAGGGCTTGTCGGAACAGTTTCCACCTCATACAGTGAGCCATTTACTGTAGCTCGGCAATTTGCTTCACTTGATCACATTAGTCAAGGTCGTGGCGGATGGAACCTTGTTACTACCCCTCTTGAGAGTACGGCCTTGAACTATAACAAAACGATTGAAGAACATCCTGATCATGCCAAACGCTATCGGATAGCATCAGAATATATACAAGTCACCAAGGGACTTTGGGATTCATGGGAGGATGACGCGTTTACTCGGGATAAAGAGTCCGGTGAGTTTTTTGACCCTTCTAAAATGCATCAATTAAAGCATAAAGGAGAATTTTTCTCCGTGCAAGGACCACTTAACATTGCCAGATCTAAACAGGGGAGACCTGTCGTTTTTCAAGCTGGTTCATCAGAAGCTGGCAAAAATTTTGCGGCTAAAGAAGCGGATGCAATCTTTACAGGTCAACCATCATTGGAGGATGCAAAGATTTTTTATCAAGATGTAAAAAACAGGGCTATTGCATTCGGGAGAAATCCTGATGAAATTGTTATTCTGCCAGGCATCGCGCCAATCATTGGTGCAACTGAGGAAGAAGCGGAGCACAAATATCAAGAACTCGCTAACCTGGTTTCTATAGATAAGGCGCTTGACTATTTGGGACGATACTTCGATCATCATGATTTTTCCCAATATGAACTGGATGCACCTTTCCCAAATCTCGGAGACATCGGAAAAAACAGTTTTCGAAGTACGACTGACCGAATTAAACAGGAAGCNAAGGAGAAACAGTTAACGCTCCGNCAANTAGCACTTAANGAGACTACACCCCGGACTTCTTTCATTGGAACTCCAGAGAAAGTAGCGCATCTGATTCAGCAATGGTTTGAAGAGAAGGGGGCGGATGGATTTATCTTTTCTTCAAGTGTTCCAAATGCTTTAAGTGACTTTGTAGACTATGTGATCCCTATCCTTCAAAAAAGGGGAATATATCGTACTGAATATGAAGCAGAAACCTTAAGAGGCAATTTGGGGCTTCCATTCCCGGAAAATCGTTATGCGAAAGAAAGCATTAAACAATGATTGAAGAATCAATTTAAAAATTGAAGGAGGAATAAGAAATGGGAGAAGCGTTATCTGTCGTCGTTTGGTCAAAACAAGGATGTCACTATTGCGAAGAGGTTAAACAATACTTAAAAGAAAAGAAGATCGCTTATCAAACGGTGGATGTTACAAATCATGATGATCGGCGAGATATTTTAGAAATCAAATATGGAGTTCGGTATGTGCCCATTATTGAAATTGGGCGAGGCAGTGTATATGAGAGCGTTACGGAAATTGGAATTCCTTATCTTGAAAAAGTACTTAACCGTGTACAATAACAAAAAAATCACGCGCTTAAATCTGAGTCTATAAGTATGACTGATTGAATTAAGGAAAGATTGCAAAAACAAATCCGACTATTCTTGTGTAAATAATATGTTATAGAAAAGGGGACTTAATCATGACACAGTTAATTCGTCTTGCCACTGTAAAGGATGCTCCAGAAGTGCTAAACGTCACACTTCGCGCTTATGAACCAATCAGGGAATTGAATATTAATTTTCTTGCTGCGACAGCTGATTTGCAGCTAGTGACGAATAATATTAGGCGGAATCTCACTTATGTTTTAGAACAGGAGGGCCAAATTGTTTCCACCGTGACAGTTCGTCATCCATGGAATGATCCTGATCATTTCAGTCCGTACCCATTCATATGGTGGTTGGCAGTCGACCCCCTTTATAAACAAAAAGGTTTTGGCTCGACTTTGTTAACCTACGTGGAAGAAAACATACTTCGGAAACAGGTGAAAGCGCCGGCCGTATATTTGGCGACAGCCGAACGTCATCCTTGGCTTGTTTCCATTTATGAAAGAAGAGGCTATGAGATTTTTGCTGAACGAGATCACGATGGAGAAAAAATTGTGTATCTTCGTAAAATTCTAGATGAAACGCTGTATCGCATTATTGAAAATAAAGAACCAATTGTTAGTAATTAAAAATATTCGGGGGAATTGAGATGAAAAAAACATTATTAATAGTCATGGCGCTGCTACTGACTTTTTTAGGAGCTTGCTCTTCGGAAGAAACAACGAGTACAGCAAAATCTGGGGATTCAAAAGATAAAAAAGTTCAGAAAATCATTGTTGGAACAGGGACGCAGTTCCCTAACATTTGCTTTTTGGATAGTAATGGTAAGTTGACAGGGTATGATGTCGAGTTGGTTCGTCAAATCGATGAAAAGCTGCCTGAATATGAATTTGAATTTAAAACGATGGAATTTTCTAATCTATTATTAAGTTTAGAAACGAACAAAATAGATTTTGTTGCTCATCAAATGGAAGTGAATGATGAACGGAAAGAAAAATTTCTATTTAATAAAGAACCATACAATGTCTTTCCGCTTCAAGTTACAGTTCATCAGGACAACAATGATATTCATTCCATTAAAGATCTAAAAGGAAAAAAAGCGATAGTGAGTGCAACGAGCAATTCTGCCGTTTTTCTTGAAAAGTATAATAAAGAAAATAATGCCGGTATTGAAATTGTCTATTCTGGCCAAGGCGCAGATGATACGAAGAATCAAATCAAAACTGGTCGGGCGGATGCTACCATTACTACACCATTTGCAGTCGACTTCTTAAATAAACAAGCAGATGCACAGCAAAAGGTTGTGGGTGAGCCGCTTCTTAATTCAAAAGTATACTTTTTGCTAAGAAAAGACGAAACGCCTTTACAGAAGAGAATTGATGAAGCACTTGTGGAACTGAAAGAAGAAGGGGTAGTTAGCGAACTAAGTAAAAAGTGGCTGGGCGCNGACTATTCAGTGGGATTTTAATTAGATAGTAGTAAGCGCGGAGGTGCTAAAGCATGGGGAAAGCATTTGATCCTTCATTAATCGTCGATTTCATTCCGACGTTAATATATTATCTTGGAGTAACATTGCAAATTCTGGCAGCATCCGTTTTATTAGGAATGGTCATCGGGATAGCGGCAGCCATCCTGAGGGTATTTCGTATCCCTGTCTTGAATCAATTTGTCATATTATATATTTCATTCATTCGGGGAACGCCTATTTTAATACAATTATTTCTAGTTTTTTATGGACTGCCTGCAATCCTTTTATTCATTAATATTGATATTTCAAGAATGGATGCTCTGTATTTTGTCATTATTACGTATGCATTAAATAATGGGGCGCATTTCGCTGAAATATTCCGAGGAGCGATTAAGGCTGTCGATTATGGGCAAACGGAAGCAGCCTATTCTGTTGGCATGAATGATAGTCAAAACTTTTTTCGAATTGTGCTTCCTCAGGCAGTAAGGATTGCTTTTCCGAATATCGCAAACTCTATTATCGGATCCTTGAAGGATACCTCACTTGCCTTTACCATCGGCGTGATGGATATGATGGGTAGGGGAGAGACGTTGATTGCCGCAACTGCACATGCTCTCGAAGTCTATCTCTCATTGGCCGTTATCTATTATGCAGTCGTGCTATTGTTCGAGAAGATATTCAGACTTTATGAAAAACGCATTAATCGGCATCATTCTGTTGATGTGTCTGTTACTGGATAACAAAGGGAGGAGGGAAGGACTTGACGATTGATATATTATTCATTTGGACTGCTTTTAAGGAGATTATTAGAGCACTTCCAATCACACTTATCTTAACGATTCTTCCTCTTCTTGCAGGTTTTATTATCGGTCTCACTGTTGCCTTGATCAGGATTTATAAAGTGAAATTTCTAAGTGGAATTGCAAATGGCTATGTTTCCTTCTTTAGAGGAACACCGATTATCATGCACATAATGCTCATCTATTTCGGTTTTCCATTATTAATCGATCAAATTTCTAAAAAGTTCGATTTGGGCATTCAATCTAATTCCATTCCGATCATTTTATTTGTCTTAACCGCATTATCGTTGAGTTCTGGTGCCTATTTGTCCGAAATATTCAGATCGGGAATTATCAGTGTCTCAAATGGCCAAATGGAGGCAGCCTATTCCGTGGGGATGAATTCGTTTCAAGCCATGACGCGAATTGTTTTGCCACAGGCCATTGCTCAGTCCATCCCGAATTTTACGAATATCTTTATTGGATTCTTGCATACGTCATCCATTGCTTTCATTGTATCGCAAAAAGAAATGACAGGAGCAGCCAATATTGTTGCATCCACAAATTTGAAATTTTTGGAGTCTTTTATCGCTGCTGGTTTAATTTATTGGGGTCTCACAATCATTGCAGAGGGGCTTTCGTTTTTAATTGAGAAAAAGGCCACTGCCTATAATCGAGGAGGAGTACAATGATTTATTTAAAAGATATACAAAAATCATTTAACCGGCAGCCCGTTTTAAAAGGAATTAATTTAAAAATAGGCAAGGGAGAAGTAGTTACCATTCTAGGACCAAGTGGATCTGGGAAAACGACCTTGCTTAGGTGCTTGAACTTTCTGGAGAAACCAGATGAGGGAATCGTTCAAGTGGGAGATATACAGGTGAAGTCCAAGAAGGCGACCAAAAGGGAAATCTTGTCCCTTAGAAGACAATCGGCGATGGTTTTTCAGCATTATAACTTATTTGCTCATAAAACTGTTTTGGAAAATGTAATGGAAGGGTTAATTGTTACAAAAAAATATAAGAAAGCTGAAGCGAAACGGGAAAGCGAGCTGTTATTGGAAAAAGTAGGTTTGGGAGATAAGCATAAACATTTCCCTTCGCAATTGTCAGGAGGTCAACAGCAACGTGTTGGAATTGCGAGGGCACTTGCTTTAAATCCGGAGGTCATTCTATTTGACGAGCCAACGTCGGCACTCGACCCTGAGTTGGTTGGGGAGGTACTTTCTGTCATAAAAGCAATTGCACTGGAAGGCATCACGATGGTGATTGTAACCCATGAAATGAGTTTTGCTAAAGAGGTATCGGATCGCGTTCTTTTCATGGATGGCGGGGTCATTGTAGAAGAAGGGTCACCATTGGAAATTTTCAATGCCCCAAAGGAAGAGCGAACAAGACAGTTTTTAAACCGGATATCAAGAGATTTCTCAGTACCGTTTTTAGAAGAAAGGGCCAATTAAAGAAAGGGACCAAAGGAGGACGTATGAATAGTACAATCGTAGTCGATGAATTGAATGAAGAAGATAAAGAGACGGTGCGCCGCTTATTGGTAGAAAGTTATCAACAATATGAACATGAATATACGAACCCGGAAGCTTGGGAAGGATATTTAAAAAATATTGAATCCTCGGTGGATAATCCACATGTTGATAAGGTGTTGGTTGCAAAGTGCAATCAGGATATTCTTGGTACATTACAGCTTTTTCAATCATCTGAAAAAGCCTATGAAAAGCCGGAACTTGGGATTTTTTCACCAATCATTCGTTTGTTGGCCGTTCACCCCGAATCAAGGGGACGCGGTATCGCACAGGAATTATTAAAAGCTAGTGTAAATTATGCAAAATCGCAAGGTGCGTCCAGTTTGTATCTACATTCTACTGATAAGATGCATAAAGCCATTAAACTATATGAATGGTTTGGCTTTAAACGGGATCGAACGAAGGAATTTCAAAATCATGATATTTTAGTAAAATGCTATCGCTTAGATTTATAGAAGGAGGCGACTGTATGAGTCGAGAGCTGGAAAAGCGCTTAATATCGATACGGCGCCATTTACATCAATATCCGGAATTATCAAATGAAGAATTTGAAACGACAAAATCTATACAAACGTGGCTCGAGGAAGAGGGCATTGAAATCCGTCATACAGGATTGAAAACAGGTGTTTTTGCAGAGATAAAGGGTGGCAAACCCGGACCGACAGTAGCCATAAGGGCGGATATCGATGCACTTCCGATTGAGGAACGAACCGGACTGCCATTTGCTTCGAAAGTAAAAGGAGTGATGCATGCTTGCGGCCATGATTTTCATACGGCAGCTGCAATAGGTGCTGCCTACCTTTTAAAAGAATGTCAATCGGAGTTGTCCGGAACAGTGCGATTGCTTTTTCAACCCGCAGAAGAATTTGGAGGCGGAGCTGTGCATGTGATAAAAGATGGTCAAATTGACGATGTGGACGCTGTAATTGGACTGCACAATAAACCCAATTTGCCTGTCGGTACCATTGGTATAAAAGATGGTCCGTTAATGGCGGCAGTGGACCGTTTTCATATTGTTCTTCAAGGGAAGGGGAGTCACGCGGCCATCCCTCAACACGGAAAAGATCCAATAGCTGCAGCGGCTCAGCTTATTTCTGCTCTTCAAACTATCGTCAGCCGGAATGTATCCCCAATAGATAGTGCTGTGGTGAGTGTTACGAGCATAACAGGTGGAAACACTTGGAATGTGATTCCAGGTGACGTCACACTTGAAGGAACGATACGAACCTTTAATTCTGAGATACGCGAAGAAGTAAAAGAAAAGTTTTATTCGATTGTGAATCATATCGCCGCTGCTTTTTCACAGGAAGCAGTGATTGGTTGGTTTCCTGGACCGCCCGCGCTTCATAATCATCCAGCTGTCACAGAGATGGCCCGCTTGTCTGCCCGGCAGCAATCATTGCATGTAATCAATCCAGAACCTTCAATGGGTGGTGAAGATTTCGCTTATTACCTTCAACATATCCCCGGTACCTTTGCCTTTTTTGGTACAAACGGAAACGAAGACTGGCATCATCCAGCTTTTACTGTTGATGAAAAAGCCATTATTAAGGGCGCTTATTTTTTATCTGAAAGTGCCAAGGATTTATTATATAACCATGGTAAGTGGTAAACATACATAACAAAGGTGCCAGACACGATTTCGTGCCTAGTACCTTTGTTGTCGTAATTCCAAGAAATCGGCGCAATTTGATTTCAAGCATATTCATGATGCGAACATTCCCCCCATTTTAGCTTCNACACANAGCCACTCTTCATTTTTTTATTCCAGCTTTTCATAGACTCCTCTCTCCATTTCTCTTCCTCTCATTGATTAATCCTATTCTGATAGCGGGAAGAAGAATAAATCTCAAACCATGATAGGCGAGAGCGTGGTTAATTATTAGGCAAAGGCATTCCAAATTCATAAGCAATTGATAGAATTTTTTTATCAATTAAATAAATTTTTCTATCAAATAAGGTGTTGTCAAGTGCTTGTTTACAATGTTAGGATGAATTTCAATTACATTAAAACAACTAATTCGATTTGTTAACTCGGTATTAATGATTGGAGAGAAAGTCATATGAGTTTTAAGCTTGGAATATTAGATCAAAGCCCCATTTTTCCTGGGAAATCGGCAGTTGATGCACTTAAGCAAACCGTAAACCTAGCTCAAAAAGCTGAAGAATGGGGATATACCCGTTTTTGGGTATCGGAACATCATCATATGGAACAAGTTGCTGGGTCTTCACCGGAAGTATTAATTTCTTATTTATTATCGAAAACCACATCCATTCGTGTAGGTTCGGGAGGTGTCATGCTTCAGCACTACAGCCCTTATAAAGTCGCTGAAAATTTTCATGTTTTATCCACTCTTGCACCGGGCAGGGTAGATCTTGGCATTGGTAAAGCACCAGGTGGATTTCCTTTATCAACAAAGGCGTTACAATTTGGAACTGTGAATGATGGAAAAGATTTTGGGGAACGTGCATCCTTATTGCGAAAGATAATTGAAAATTCAATCGATGATGTTCACTTGCTCTCTGGTATTCAAGCAACACCGATACCGCCTGAAAAGCCAGAAACCTTTCTGCTTGGTGCAAGTTCAGACAGCGCTCAACTAGCCGCTAACCTGGGAATGGATTTTGTATTCGCCAGATTTATTAATAGTGATGACACCAAGCTGCATGAAGCGTCTTCTGCTTACCGAAGCAAGTACCCAGAAGGTCGCTTTATCGTATCAGTAGCGGTTGTGGCAGCTCCTACCCAACAAAAAGCAAAGGAGCTGGCAAGCGAACACAAACTATTTAAAGTTCATCTACAAAGTGGCCGGACGCTGACAGTTCAATCACGTGAGCAGGCTGAGTCATTTGAGAAGCAGGCTGGTGAAGCTTACGAAATAGAAGAGCAGACCGCAAGTGTTATTGCTGGAACTCCAGGATATGTTAACGGGATTTTAAAGGAACTTCAAAAAGTTTTTCAAGTGGATGAATTTATTTTGCATACACCGCTTCGAAGAGAAGCAGAACGGATCCAATCCTTTCAGTTGTTGAGTCCGCTTCTCTTAGGGGAAGAGACTAACATATAGAAGGAAAAGAAAAGATCCAGAGGGCATGAAGCAGCTAAAAAATGTTTGTTATTTCCAATATAAAAGGATAAAAAAGGAGCGAGAAACATTGAAGAAAATTAAATGGCTGTCCGTTACGGTTTTAACAGTAGTATTGCTGGTATTAGGAGCTTGTGGAAGTAATGAGCAAACATCATCGGGGAGTAAAGGAGACAAGGATGAGGAAGTGACTTTGAAAATTGGTGCAGCCTCAATACCACATGCAGAAATTTTAGAGTTTATCGCACCGGATTTAGAAAAACAAGGCGTGAAACTGGATGTAGTGATTTCTACNGATGGTATTCAAACGAATCAACAAACAGCAGACAAAGAATTGGATGCAAACTTCTTCCAACATACCCCTTACTTAGAGCAAGTAAATAAAGATAGTGGTTTGAATTTGGTTAATGTGAAGGGTGTACATATTGAACCATTTGGTGTCTATTCCAAAAAAATTAAGTCTATAGGTGAATTGTCAGACGGAGCGAAAGTAGCCGTACCGAAAGATCCAGTAAACTTTTCGCGATCGTTACAGCTTTTTGCGGCAAATAATATCATTGAGTTGGATGCTTCCAAGTCAGGGGATTATACGATTGGGGACATTACAAAAAATGATAAAAAAATAGAATTCATTCCAGTCGATTCCCCTCTTTTAGTTCACTCGCTAGATGATGTGGAAGCATCGGCCATTAACACAAACTATGCTCTGGAAGGAGGGTTAAAACCTCTCGATGATGCACTGATAATTGAAGGGAAGGATTCACCATATGTTAACATTTTAGTTGCTCGTCCAGACAATAAGGACGATAAAGCGATCCAAAAGCTTGCGAATGCATTAACGACGGAAAAGGTCAAAGAATTTATTTTTGATCAATATGAAGGAGCCGTCGTGCCCGCGTTTTAAGGGGGGCTATACCAAGCTAGTTAATAAGAGGAGGTGGCCACTTTGATAGAATTTCGTCGGGTTTCAAAAGTTTTTGATGGCGGGGAGAAGAAAATTGAAGCGTTAAAGGAGATTAATTTAACCGTTGAAAAAGGGGATATATTCGGGGTTATCGGTTTTAGTGGAGCCGGAAAAAGTACACTCATCCGAACTGTGAATCTACTTGAATATCCCACTTCAGGAGAAGTGATTGTAGAAGGAAAAGATCTTGCCAAGATGTCTGAAAAAGATTTGCGTGAAGCTAAGAAAAATATTGGCATGATTTTTCAGCATTTTAATTTACTTAATTCCAAAACAGTCTTTGATAATGTGGCGATGCCATTATTGTTAAGTAAAAAAAAGAAAAAAGAGATTGAAGAACGAGTTAATGAGATTCTCCGTTTTGTTGGTCTAGAAGACAAAGCAATGAACTATCCAAATCAACTTTCAGGTGGACAAAAGCAGCGTGTCGGGATTGCACGTGCTTTGGCTACAAACCCTTCGATTTTATTATGCGATGAAGCAACATCGGCATTGGATCCACAAACAACAAAATCAATCCTGAATCTGTTGAAACGGATAAATGAAGAATATAAAATTACCATTCTAATTATCACGCACGAAATGGAAGTGATTAAAGAAATTTGTAATCGGGTTGCAGTGATGGAGGATGGGAGCGTGATTGAATCAGGAAATGTGATCGATATTTTTGCCCGTCCACGAACAGAAACAACACGTAACTTCATACGATCGGTTGTTCGCGATGAAGTGCCATCAAGTGTATATGGATTGCTCAATGAGGATGCCTATTTCAGTCGAATTTTTAAAATTGATTTTTTGGGATTGAGCTCTGGGCAGCCTATCGTTTCAAAAACAGCGAAGAGGTTTAATGTGGAAATAAACGTTCTGTTCGGCAATATTACTGAGTTACAAGGCATCCCATTTGGTAATTTAATTGTTGAAATAATAGGAAATGAAGATGAAATTGATCGGGCATTNCAGTTTATNAAGAATCAAAATGTCAAAGTGAAGGAGGTTACGAAGGATGGAAGTAAGCAAAGAACTCATTTTAAACGCCTTGTGGGAAACGCTGTACATGGTTAGTATTTCACTTTTTTTTGGAAGCATCATTGGTATATTCTTAGGCATTTTATTGGTTGTAACAAGAAAAGGTCATATTTATGAAAATAGATTTATTTTTTCTATCGTGAATCCGATTGTGAATATCTTCCGATCGATTCCGTTTATTATCTTGCTTGTGGCGATTATTCCATTTACAAGACTAATGGTTGGTACGTCGATTGGTACAACAGCAGCAATTGTGCCACTCGTGCTTCATATTGGCCCATATATCTCAAGACTTGTGGAGAATTCGCTATTGGAAGTGGATGAAGGCATTATTGAAGCCGCGAAAGCCATGGGAGCAACGCCGTTACAAATTATTTTCAGATTTTTAATGCCTGAGGCTTTTGCGTCATTAATTCTAAGTATAACAACTGCAACAATTGGTTTAGTGGGCGCTACAGCCATGGCAGGAGCTATAGGTGGCGGTGGACTTGGAGATGTAGCGATAACATATGGCTATCAACGCTTTAGCACTATTACGATATTCGTCACCGTTGTAATTCTAGTAATTGTTGTTCAGGGAGTACAAAGTTTAGGAAATATATTCGAACGGAAAATTAGAAGAGTGTAGTGGCGGTAGTGTACAAAGGGAGAGTGGAATGAATGATGAAAAAATATATTTTACCTATACTGCTTATCTTGGGGGTGTTATTGGCAGGTTGCTCAAGTGATTCAACGAATGCAGGAGGGAAACAGAAAGTGAAGGTAGGGATTAGAAATTCTGAACTTCGAACATGGGAATTTTTAAAGGAACAGGCTGAAAAAGAAGGGCTGGAAATTGAACTTGTTAATTTCTCTTCGGCATATGATCCGAACGAAGCGCTGGCAGAAGGGGATATTGATATCAACGCCTTTCAGCATGTTGCCTATTTAGATTCATTTAATGCGAACAATAATACAGACATCGTTCCAATTGGGACTACAATTATTGCTCCTCTCGGTTTGTATTCAAGCAAATATAAATCGGTGGAAGAGATACCAAATGGTGCACAAATTGCTGTGCCCAATGACCAAGCTAACTGGGGAAGAGCTTTATTGTTATTACAAGAAGCAAAACTCTTAGAGGTTGTGGATGACTTTGACGGGAATGGTGGACAGGACAAAATAAAGGAAAACCCGAAGAAAATCAAAATTGTTCCTGTCGATGGTGCCAGTGCCCCGCGTGTGATGGAAGATACAGCTGGTTCGGTGATTAATAATGGAGTTGCGGTAGAAGCGGGACTAAATTTAAAAGATGCTCTTATTTATGAAAGTAGTACTGCAAAGCCTTATATTAATATCATAGCGGCCAGGAGTGAAGATCAAGACAATGAAATTTACCGAAAATTAGTTGATCTCTATCAATCAGAGAAAACGGCTAAATTTATTGAAGAGACTTACAATGGAAACTATATTCCAACATTCATTACCTTGAAAGAATTGAGCAGTTATAAGGAGATTTATTCTAATAAATAAGGAAGGAGAGATTAGAAATGGCTCAAGACAGACAGATGAAGTTAGCTGCTTATCTGATTGGAACAGGTATGCATGTTGCGTCGTGGCGGCATCCGGCATCAAATCCCAATGCAAGTATTGATGTGAAAGCTTTGCAAAGACTCTCGAAAATTGCAGAAAAAGGGAAATTTGACCTTGCCTTTGTGGCAGATAGTTTGGCCATTAATCATGAATCGCATCCTCAAATACTTAATCGATTTGATCCGATTGTACTAATTACAGCATTAGCTGCAGCGACAGAAAAAATCGGCATTGGGGCGACAGCTTCTACAACGTATAGTGAACCATATGTACTCGCTCGCCAATTTGCTTCTGTTGACCATATAAGCGGCGGACGGGTGGGATGGAATGTTGTTACTACAGCTGATGCGACCGGAGAGACGGCCTTGAATTTCAGTCGTGACAAACATTTGGCTCACGATCATCGTTATGAACGAGCGGAGGAGTTCATCGACGTTGTCCAAGGATTATGGGATTCGTGGGAAGATGATGCGTTTGTGCATAACAAAGAAACGGGACAATTTTTTGATCCAGATAAAGTGCATGAGCTTCGGTATAAAGGCAACTATTTATCGGTAAAAGGTCCGTTGAATATTGCACGTTCGGCGCAGGGGCAGCCGGTTATCATTCAAGCGGGTGCGTCTATACCAGGGCAGCGATTAGCCGCTCGAACAGCCGAAGTCGTTTTCACACATTGGGATAACATTGAAGAATCCAAACGATATTATCAAGAAATAAAAACGTCTTTAATGGATTTTGGAAGAAGTGTGGAAGAGCTCCACATCCTTCACGGCATTTCCCCTATTATCGGGGAAACCGAGGAAATAGCCATTCAAAAATACAATAAACTCCAAAGTCTCGTCGACCCTTATGAGAGTTTGAAATTCGTTTCCGGTTATATGGGCAACGTGGATTTTTCAAAATATTCTTTAGATACACCAGCGAAGGAGGTTGAATTTCCATTAGTAAATAGCATACAAAGTAACTTTAATGAAATGAAGAAAATTATTGGTGAAGAAGACATAAAAGTGGGTGAATTATATGCGAGATTTTTCAGTCCTGCCAGACGAGATAAATTTGTCGGTACACCAACTCAANTAGCTGATGAAATGGAGGTATGGTTTACTGAAAAAGCTGCAGATGGCTTTATGCTTCAATTTCCATTGTTACCAGGCGACTTAGAGGATTTCGTCGAGAAGGTTGTTCCAATTTTACAGGAGAGGGGTTTGTTCCGTTTGGACTATGAAGGAGACACTCTCCGTGATCACCTTGGATTAAAGAAACCAAAAAATCGCTTTGCCAATGGAGAAATATCAAATTATTTGGAATAAGGGATATCTCGCATTTTCATAAGAATCATTAAAGTCTTATATAATGGGAGTACAAAGGAATGAGGGACATAGGAGAAATCCTAGTCCCTCAAATTCTTTTCTCCTAAATATCAACCGCTACTAAAACTAACAAGTTAAGTTCAGCCTTTTCCTGCTTGGAAACCTGGATATTTGGTCATTCCGCCATCAGCATATAAGGTCAAGCCCGTTACATAGCTCGATTCGGCGGAAGCGAGCCATGCGGCACAAGCGGCAATTTGTTCCGGTTTTCCGATGTATCCCATCGGTATCAGGTCGATGACTTCTTGTTTAGCTTTCGGGTCATTGAATTTTTCGGCATTGATGGGTGTGTCGATTGCACCAGGTGAAATATTATTAATGCGAATCCCTTTAGGAGCATATTCAAGTGCAAGGGTTTCTGTCATCATCTTGACTCCTCCCTTACTTGCTGCATAGTGGACAAAATGAGGCCAAGGTATCCTATCATGAACCGAAGACATGTTGATGATATTGCCCTTAATGCCATGATCGAGCATATAACTGATTGCTTCCCTGCTTGCCAGGAACATCCCCGTTAGATTTACATCGATGACTTTCTGCCAATCTTCAAGAGTCAATTTTTCGCTGGGCACTTCATTTTCAATACCAGCATTGTTGATCATGATGTCGATTGTACCAAAGGTTTCCACAGCGAAAGAAAGCAATTTCTTCACATCCGCTTCCTTTGAAACGTCACCTTGAATGGCTGCGGCTTTCCCGCCTGCAGCTTCAATCGTTTTGATGATTTCCTTATGGTCGCCATTTTCAGAATGATAATTTAATACGACATGTGCTTTTTCTTTACCGAACCTTTCGGCCATGGCTTTTCCTAACCCTTTTGCCGCGCCAGTGATCACGACCACTTTTTTCTCTAAATCTTCATACATCGTTCAGCTCTCCTTTGACTATTCTTTTGTAAAGCCAATCATGATTCCGCCAGCAATTACGAGTACACACCCGATGATGACAAAGGCCATTTGCTTTTTGGATTTTTTCTCTCCTAAAAGAAAGATGCCGCCTAAAGTGGAAATGACGATTCCCATTTGGGAAAATGAGAATGCGATGGCCACGCCCACTTTGGGATTAGCGAGCAGGAGACCGATATTACCGACAGCCCACATCATTCCGGTAAAGATATTCCGTCCGGCATACTTATTAAACGGTTTATGTTTGATGGAAAGGAGCAAGGCAGCCAGGAACATGCCAATTGCTTGCGGCAGGATCGCCGACCATCCGTCAACCTCATTCCATCTGACGACGATGACATATGTAACATAACCCACCGTAGAAATGGCAAGGTAAAAAACCCCTTTTTTCATGCTTCCTTCTTTTTTGTTATCACCATCGCCATAGCTTGTCAGCAAGACACCTGTAATCAAACAGATGATTGCAACAATGCCGATGATGATTGTCATCTTGTCATTCCATTCCCTGAAAATGATGACCGCAAAAAATGTATTTCCTAGAATTTGCAGTCCTGTTGAGATTGGAACGGTTTTCGATACCCCGATTTCCTTGACGCTATTGAATTGAAATAACTGCCCGAATGCCCAGCCTATCCCGGAAATGATGCCGACAATCCACACTAGACTGCTCCATTCCGGCGGATTGATGAAAGACATCATGATGGCGAACAGTAATGAACCGATTGTAATGCCAAGTGTTTGATTATAAGAGTTGCCTCCGAGTTTTTCGGAAACAAGCACTAAGCTGCCCCATGTCAATGCAGGGAGTAGCGCAAAGAGAAAGCCTTCCACAAAATTTCATCTCCTAAACTAGAAAACAATGTTTTTATCAATATAAAATAGTTAGTAAGCTATTGAATGTAAGTAT
>Ga0058696_1000425_pt1 | contig 17914 bp, 18 predicted proteins | sample AgamicMgSfrz_FD_55077 | JGI IMG/M metagenome (GOLD analysis project Ga0058696, IMG submission 55077) | Agave microbial communities from Guanajuato, Mexico - Mg.Sf.rz | ecosystem: Host-associated > Plants > Phyllosphere > Phylloplane/Leaf | place: Guanajuato, Mexico | collected 2012-05-30 | reverse complement strand
ATTCCATCGGTATTACCGTGAACAAAAATGCAATTCCATTTGATCCGACCAGCCCGTTTGTAACGAGCGGTATTCGTATTGGTACTCCTGCAGCCACTTCCCGCGGTATGAACGAAGAGGCTATGGTTGCCATTGGTAAGATCATTGCAAAAACATTGAAAAATCCAAAAGATACAGCAAAACTGGATGAAGCTCGTGCAGAAGTAACTGCACTTACAGACCAATTCCCGCTGTACACAGATTTGAAATACTAGTCCATCACGAATGGGACCGACTAACATCTAGAGCAAAAAAGGACCGGAACACGCCAAGTTTCCGGTCCTTTTTTTATAGTATTCGGTTTTCTGTAATGATTACATGTCCTTTGATGGTGTAATTCGGTGTAGGTGATGATATAATATACAGGATTTATCGGGCCTATGAATGATGATTAGGCATTATTGGAAATGCTGAACATGAAGAACTTACCGGAGGGACAAATTAGATGGGAAAATTAGTAATATGTGATCACCCCTTGATTCAACACAAACTGACGTTTATACGCGACATGCGTACGAATACGAAAGATTTCCGCGAATTGGTGGATGAAGTGGCTACGCTGATGGCGTACGAGATTACAAGAGAGATTCCGCTGGAGACCATTGATGTGCAAACACCTGTAGCTGAGACAAAAGGAAAAGTGATTTCCGGACGTATGCTTGGTCTGGTACCAATTCTGCGTGCAGGTCTGGGTATGCTGGATGGCGTTGTTAAACTGCTGCCTGCAGCAAAAGTAGGACATGTTGGTTTGTTCCGTGACCCGGAAACACTGCAGCCTGTTGAATACTACACGAAGCTTCCTACAGACGTGACGGAGCGTGAGTTGATTGTCATCGACCCAATGCTGGCAACAGGCGGATCTGCCATTGCTGCGATTGACGTGCTCAAAAAACGCGGCTGCACCCAAATCAAAATGATGAACCTTGTTGCAGCACCTGAAGGTGTAAAAGCAGTTCAGGATGCGCATCCGGATGTGGACATCTACGTGGCTGCACTGGACGATCGTCTGGATGATCACGGTTATATCGTTCCCGGACTGGGAGATGCAGGAGACCGTCTGTACGGCACTAAATAAGCATGCTGCATGCTGAATAGAAAAGGGGCTTTGTTTGAATGTCCAAGAAAATTAAAGTCATGACGATATTCGGAGTTCGTCCGGAAGCCATCAAGATGGCTCCGCTTATTTTGGAACTTCAGAAACATCCCGAATCTATCGAATCCATCGTCTGTGTGACCGCACAACATCGTCAAATGCTGGATCAGGTTCTTGAGGTGTTTAACATTCAACCGGACTATGATTTGGACGTGATGAAAGATCGCCAAACGCTGAATGAAATTACGATTCGTGTGCTTGGTGGCCTGGAACCTGTACTGCGTGAAGCGAAACCCGATATCGTGCTTGTTCACGGGGATACGCTGACTACGTTTGTAGCCAGCTATGCAGCGTTTCTGCAGCAAATTCAGGTCGGCCATGTAGAGGCAGGCCTTCGTACGTGGAACAAGCTGTCTCCGTACCCGGAGGAAATGAATCGCCAGTTAACCGGTGTGCTTGCAGACCTGCATTTTGCACCGACGGATTGGTCTTTCTCCAACCTTGCCAAAGAAAATAAACCGGAGTCTAGTACGTATGTCACAGGCAACACGGTAACAGATGTGTTTCAATATACAGTACGGCAGGATTACACACATCCGGTACTTGAATGGGCGCAAGGCAAACGTCTTGTGCTGATGACAGCTCACCGCCGTGAATCCCAAGGCGAGCCTCACCGCAACATTTTCCAGGCCGTCAAACGGATTGCCGACGAGTTCGAAGACATTGCCATCGTGTACCCGGTGCATCCAAGTCCTGCTGTGAAGGAGCCGGCTCACGCGATTTTGGGGAATCACCCCCGTATTCAATTAATTGATCCGCTAGACGTGGTGGATTTGCATAACTTTTATCCGCATACTCACTTGATTTTGACCGATTCAGGCGGTTTGCAGGAAGAAGCGCCTTCGTTTGGTGTGCCTGTGCTGGTTCTGCGGGATACAACGGAGCGCCCGGAAGGCATCGAAGCCGGAACGTTGGAACTGGTGGGTACGGACGAGGAACGTGTATATGAACGGACCAAAGCTCTGCTTACGGATGAAACGCTGTATGCAAGCATGAGTCAAGCTGCCAATCCATACGGTGATGGACATGCATCGGAAAGAATTGTCAATGCGATTTTGCACCATTTTGGCGTAAATAGTGAGCGTCCGGAATCATTTCACAGAAAATTCAAAAAATAATTCGTTTTTTCTGACTGAATCATAAAGGGTACAGCATACAGTTAAACTGTACGGTTTACGCGGGTTTATGGGCTCCCGGGGGCCTGTAAACCCGTCGTTTTACCCTTTAAAACGCTAAAATCATTCAATTGACAAAGGCTCTCATCATTCAGTAAAATTAACTGGGATTGCAAGGGTGGCGTGGAAAATGGCCGATTCGAACAAACCAAATTCATCCCGTAACCATGACGATAACGTATGGAAAGCGATGGGACTCGTGACAGCTTTTGGGATCGAGATTGCCATTCTCGCTGTTGCCGGATATTACGCTGGCTCCTGGTTGGACAAGACCATTGGAGGTAACGGAATATGGATCGCCGTAAGCGTTCTCTTTTTTCTGGCCGCAGGCGGCGTGAGCATCTACTTTATCGCGAAAAAATTCATGGGGGAAAGTGATGAGTGAACTAACCAGATACCGCAGATGGATGACTGTTTTCATCATGTACTTTCTTATGATTTGTTTTCTCGCAGCGGCCTTTATGCCACGTGTGGAGACAATTGCTTTGGGACTGGCCCTGGGTACAGGAATTAGCTGGATCAATGCATTTTACCTGGGCTACAAAGTAAGGAAAATGTCTGATGATGCGGCAGAAGGTAACTTGAAGCGTGTGAACCTGGGATTTTTGACAAGAGCGGCACTCGCTGTGCTCGGTATATTCATATCGATGCGCTTTCCGCAGTACTTCAATACATACGCGGTTGCAGGCGGTCTGGTCATTGCGCAATTTTCCTTACTGATTATAGGGATTGTCTATTCCCGCAGAGCAGAATGATGTTAGGTGCTGCAGCTTTCAAGTCGAGAAAGGGGTGAGAAAAATATGCATGAAGCTCCAATTATTATGCTTGGCGGATTTCGATTGGATCTATCGGTTGTGTTGATGCTGGTTGTTACAGGTGCCCTCGTTTTTATCTTTGCTGTACTGGCTACACGGAGGTTGTCCGTTGAAAACCCCGGCAAGCTGCAAAATTTTATGGAGTGGGCAGTAGAATTCGTCCGCAATCTGATTTCCAGTACGATGGATATGAAGAAAGGGAAGCACTTTATCTCTCTCGCTCTTTCCATGATCATGTTCATCTTTGTTGGTAACATGCTGGGTCTTCCGTTCCAGGCAGTAACCGCAGTGGACAGCGCAGAGCATGCGCAGGTGTTCGGTCAGCCGATCGTTACAGCGGTCGATGCGTTTGAAGAAGCGCATGCCAAAGACCCTGAAGCACACCCACACGTTGAATTGGCATGGTGGAAATCACCTACCGCTGATTTATCGGTAACCATGGGACTGGCGCTTGTTGCGTTCATGGTATCTCATGGACTCGGATTGTTCCGCAACACGAGAGGTTATCTCAAGCACTACCTTCAGCCATTCGCCTTGTTCTTGCCCATCAACTTGATTGAGACGGCATCCAAGCTGTTGACACACGGTATGCGTCTATTCGCGAATATCTTCGCGGGTGAGGTACTGATCACAACGATCCTGAAGCTGACTACATTCAAAGTGTTTGGCGCAATTGCTGCCATTCCGTTGCTGATGGTGTGGCAAGGCTTTAGTATCTTTATCGGCGCGATCCAGGCATTTGTTTTTGTAATCTTGATGATGGTGTACATTTCACAGAGCATCGAGACGCACGACGAACATTAAGTTCCAAGCCCGACGAAGATTTCTTCACCAGGCTGAACAATAAAAAAATTCGATTTATAATTTTAAGGAGGATATACAAATGGGAGCAATGGCATTAATCGCAGCAGCAATTGTTGCAGGACTGGGCGCGTTTGGCGCAGGTATCGGTAACGGTATGGTAATCAGCAAGACAGTAGAAGGAATTGCACGTCAACCAGAAGCAAAATCCACTCTTCAAACAACAATGTTTATCGGGGTAGGTCTGATCGAGGTATTGCCGATCATCGGTGTGGTACTCGCGTTCATGTTCTACGGTATGGCTTAATTAAATTGATAAGGTTTGGCGGGGAAGGCCATAGCCATCCGCGCCTTCTTTTTAGGTAATGTCCGTTCATGCGGATGAACGTTTCAAGGATACCTCCAGGAAGGAGTGAACAGATTGAGTTTCGTATGGGAAAATACGCTTCTTGCGATTATCGCATTTGCAATTTTATATTGGCTGCTTAGCCGTTATGCTTTCGGTCCTTTGTTCTCCATCATGGAAAAACGTCGCGAACTCGTGCTGACGCAGATGAATGAGGCTGCTCAGACTCGGGAACAGGCCATTGCCTATGTGGAGGAACAAAAACAAGCTCTGGAGCAAGCGCGCAAGGAAGCTCACGACATCATTGAACAGTCCAAACAAACGGGCGGCAAACAGGCTGAGTCCATTCTGGCTGACGCAAAAGCTGAAGCTAATCGTCTGAAAGACGATGCGGTACGTGAAATTGAAAGTGAGAAGAACAAAGCGGTTGCAGCGCTTCGCAGCGAACTGGGTACAGCTTCCGTTCAGATTGCTTCCAAATTGATCAAAAAAGAAGTTGAGAACGGTCCAGCACAAGAAGAACTTGTGAACCAATACCTCAATGAGGTAGGGGGCCGACAATGAGCCGCGATACGATTGTTGCCAAGCGTTATGCGAAAGCATTGTTCGAAGTCGCTCTCCAGCAGCAGCAGGTGCTTGAAGTTGAACAGGAACTGCGTGCGGTTGTCAGCGGATTGACTGGGGATGCCGAGATCATCAAGTTCATCGTATCTCCGAACATCTCTGATGAAGCCAANCGGAACGTGCTTCATGCGAGCCTTGAAGGCAAAGTGTCNGAACCTGTCCTGCGCACGGTTCTGCTCCTGATTGAGCGTGGTCGCGTTGAACTGCTGGAAGCTCTTTTGAGTGATTATCTGAAGATCGAGGGCGACTCGCTCGGCATTGCCGATGCGCGCGTTTACTCGACTTATGCATTGAATGATGAAGAAAAAGAAGCGGTAGCCCGTGAATTCGGAGGCCGTGTGAATAAAAAGATCCGTATCGAGAACATTGTCGATTCGACTCTGCTGGGCGGATTGAAAGTCGCCATTGGCGATACGATCTATGACGGCAGCTTGGCTGGCAAGCTCGAACGTCTTGAGCAGTCTTTTAACAGACGAGTACAGTAGATTGGGGTGAGGACACTTGAGTATCAAACCAGAAGAAATCAGTACATTAATTAAGAGCCAGATCGAACAATACAAGACCGATATCGATGTAGTCGAAGTCGGGACGGTTATCGAGGTTGGTGATGGTATTGCTCGTGTATACGGACTTGAGAACGTCATGTCCAACGAGTTGGTTGAATTCCCAAGCGGTGTAATGGGACTCGCCATGAACGTGGAAGAAAGCAATGTCGGTGTCGTTATCCTGGGACCTTACTATGATATTCGTGAAGGNGACCAAGTGAAGCGTACTGGNCAAATCATGCAAGTGCCTGTAGGCGAAGCATTGATTGGACGTGTTGTGAACCCGCTCGGTATCCCAGTCGATGGCAAAGGGCCAATCGCGACAACGGAATTCCGTCCGGTTGAAGGTAAAGCACCAGGCGTAATGGATCGTAAATCCGTTCATGAGCCGATGCAAACCGGGATCAAAGCGATTGATGCGATGGTACCAATCGGTCGCGGACAACGTGAGTTGATTATCGGTGACCGTCAAACAGGTAAAACTTCGATCGCAATCGATGCGATCCTGAACCAAAAAGGCAGCGGCATGAAGTGTATCTATGTGGCTATCGGTCAGAAACAATCTACAGTTGCACAAGTTGTGGAAACTCTTCGTCGTAAAGGCGCAATGGAGTACACAATCGTTGTAACTGCAGCTGCTTCCGATCCATCACCTCTCTTGTACATCGCACCGTATTCCGGTTGTTCGATGGGTGAGTACTTCATGTACAAAGGCGAGCACGTTCTTGTTATCTATGATGACTTGACTAAACAAGCTTCCGCTTACCGTGAGCTTTCCTTGCTGCTTCGTCGTCCTCCAGGCCGTGAGGCTTATCCGGGTGACGTCTTCTACTTGCACTCCCGTTTGCTGGAGCGTGCTGCGAAGCTGAATGATGAACTTGGTGGTGGTTCTTTAACCGCGCTTCCGTTTATTGAAACACAAGCTTCCGACGTATCTGCTTACATTCCAACGAACGTAATCTCCATCACGGACGGACAAATCTTCTTGGAAGCCGACTTGTTCAATGCTGGACAACGCCCGGCGATCAACGTAGGTATCTCCGTATCCCGTGTCGGTGGTTCTGCTCAGATCAAAGCGATGAAAAAGGTTGCAGGTTCCCTGCGTCTCGACCTCGCTCAATATCGTGAGCTTCAAGCGTTCTCCCAGTTCGGTTCCGATCTGGATAAAGCCACTCAGGCCCGCCTGAATCGTGGTGCTCGTATGATGGAAATCCTGAAGCAGGGTGTNAACCAGCCTCTGCCTGTTGAACAACAGGTTGTAAGCTTGTACACAGCGGTTAAAGGATTCCTGGATGAAATCCCTACAGGTGATGTGACTCGCTTTGAACACGAATTCCTCGCGTTCATGGAGAGCAACCATCCGGAAATTCTCGGGTCCATCCGTGATACAAAAGAATTGACTGCAGACAATGAAAATGCGCTTAAAGGCGCAATCGAGAAGTTCAGAAAGAGCTTCGCTGTCTCTGTCTAAATAGATGATTGCAGCTGCGGAGTTGTTTAACCGATTCCGCATGTCTGCATGTAAANCTTTGATGCTTTCAAAGTTTAAATATGCACACGAAGTAACTTTGGCTCTGTCAAAGTAAGATTATGCTTACGATGTAGTTTTGACTTTGTCAAAACTGGTTTGGGCTTACGAAGTAACTTTGACTTTGTCAAAGTTTTGAGGTGGTGAAATCATGGCAAAAGGCATGCGCGAAATTAAGCGGCAAATTAAAAGCGTACAAAGCACCAAGCAAATCACCAAAGCAATGGAGATGGTTGCAGCTGCAAAACTGCGTAAAGCGCAGGAAAAAGCTGAGGCAGCCCGTCCGTATTCGGAGAAACTGAAAGAAGTTGTGGCTAGTATTGCGTCAAGCACGCAAGGGATCCAGCATCCGATGCTCGAGAGCCGTCCGGTCAAAAAGACAGCTTACCTGATCATTACATCGGACCGCGGTCTTGCGGGTGGATACAATGCGAACGTTTTGCGTCAGGTCAATCTGACNCTCAAAGAGCGCCANAACTCCCAAGATGACTACGAGTTGTTCGTTATTGGGCGTAAAGGACGCGATTACTTCAGACGGCGCGAAATTGCGATGGCATCCGTTACAACGGATCTATCCGATTCACCAGCATTTGCAGACATCAAATCTATTGCACACGAGGCTGTTCAAGGATTTGAGTTGGCTAAATTTGATGAATTGTACATTTGTTATAACCGCTTTGTGAATGCGTTGACCCAGATTCCTACGGTAGAAAAACTTCTTCCAATGGAAACACCTGAGGTAACTGCTGCGGAAGGACCGACGGCGAGCTACGAGTACGAACCATCAGCTGAGGCTGTACTGGAAGTTTTGCTTCCGCGTTATGCGGAGACATTGATCTACGGTGCACTTCTGAATGGTAAGGCGAGTGAGCTGGGTGCGAAAATGACGGCGATGGGTAATGCAACCAAAAATGCATCCAAACTCATTAACGATTTGTCATTGACTTACAACCGTGCCCGTCAAGCAGCGATCACGCAGGAGATTACGGAAATTGTGGCAGGTGCCAACGCAGCACAAGGCTAACCGTTTTTTATTTAATGAAGGCTTGCACTGCAAAGATGAACGAACGGAACTTTATTTTTGCAAAAGTAGCAGGCTAGTAGGAGGGGAACGTTAAGATGAACAAAGGACGCGTTGTGAGCATCATGGGTCCGGTTGTTGACGTCGAGTTTGATCGCGGCGGTCTGCCGGAAATCCTCAATGCCATTACGATCACTACAGTAACCGAAAGCGGCGTAAGTGTAAGTCTTACACTCGAAGCTTCGAAACATCTGGGTGACAACCGGGTACGTTGTATCGCGATGTCCTCCACGGACGGTCTCGTNCGTGGTATGGAAGCAGTAGATACAGGAGCTCCAATNTCTGTACCTGTTGGGGAAGCGACACTGGGTCGTGTATTTAACGTACTCGGCGAAGCAATTGATACTGGCGGTANTGTAGCTGCTGANCATAAAAACCCGATTCACCGCTCTGCTCCTGCATTCGATGAACTGACNACTCAAGCTGAAATGCTGGAGACAGGTATCAAAGTTATCGACTTGCTGGCTCCTTACGCCAAAGGTGGTAAAATCGGTTTGTTCGGTGGTGCCGGTGTAGGTAAAACTGTTACAATCCAAGAATTGATCAACAACATTGCGCAAGAGCACGGTGGTATCTCCGTATTCGCGGGTGTTGGTGAGCGTACACGTGAAGGTAACGACTTGTATCACGAGATGAGTGATTCCGGCGTTATCAACAAAACAGCAATGGTCTTCGGACAAATGAACGAGCCTCCAGGCGCACGTCTACGTGTAGCCCTCACAGGTCTGACCATGGCGGAATATTTCCGTGATGAAGAAGGCCGTGACGTGTTGCTCTTTATCGATAACATCTTCCGTTTCACCCAAGCGGGTTCAGAAGTATCTGCCTTGCTCGGACGTATGCCTTCCGCGGTAGGTTACCAGCCTACGCTGGCAACAGAAATGGGTCAATTGCAAGAGCGTATCACTTCCACGAAAAAAGGATCGGTTACATCCATCCAGGCGATCTACGTACCTGCGGATGACTATACGGATCCGGCTCCTGCAACTACATTTGCTCACTTGGATGCAACAACGAACCTGGAGCGTAAAATTTCCGAGATGGGTATCTACCCAGCGGTAGATCCACTCGCATCCAGCTCCCGGATCTTGGCACCAGAAGTTGTAGGTGAAGAACACTATAGCGTAGCACAAGGCGTTAAACGCATCTTGGCGCGTTATAATGAGCTGCAGGATATCATTGCAATCCTGGGTATGGACGAGCTGAGTGAAGAAGACAGAGCGCTCGTTTACCGTGCTCGTAAAATTCAACGTTTCTTGTCCCAGCCTTTCCACGTTGCTGAAGCATTTAACGGTATTCCGGGTAAATACGTTCCGGTTAAAGAAACAGTGCGCAGCTTTAAAGAAATTCTCGAAGGCAAGCATGACGATCTGCCGGAAGCAGCATTCCTCTTCGTGGGTACAATTGAAGAGGCAGTGGAGAAAGCTAAAACACTGGTATAATCTGAATCCAGGATTGTCCTTATGAAGCGAGCTATCCTTCGGATAGTTTCAGGAGGGATGGAATTGAGCACCTTTTTGTTGGAAATCGTAACGCCTGAGCGTTTGGTCTATTCAGAGCAAGTAGATAGCATCATCGCTCGTGGTATTGAAGGGGAACTGGGGATCTTGCCAGGTCATATCCCTATGGTTACTCCATTGCAGATTGCACCGATCACTATCAAAAACGGAAAAGAGAACAAGCAGGTCGCTATTGGCGGCGGCTTTATCGAAGTCCGCAAAGATAAGGTTGTTGTTCTCGCAGAAAGTGCCGAATTCCCGGAAAATATCGATGTGGATCGTGCGCGTGCAGCGAAGGAACGGGCAGAACGCCGTCTCAGCAGCCAAAGCAACCAGGACCACTTTGATCACCGCCGTGCAGAGATTGCGCTGCAAAAAGCGGTTAACCGGATCAACGTATACGGCAAATAAACGATTGAAGGAAGCCCGGCGGCTTGGTCTGCCGGGCTTTTTTGCTTTGCATCGCAGCGATAATCTTCCATATAATATTGAAGTAATCTTAATTTACTGGATGATTTTATGTAGATTCTCCGTTAATTTTTGTAAACAATGATCACCGATCGTGTGATATTGAATATATTATAGGACTATAGTAGTGGTGATAGTTACCACTAATAGACCCATTTTTGGCCAGTTCAATCCAGATTATTTCCGAGGAAATGACAAGATCGATATCGAAATAGCGCTCTTTTATGTCGTTTTAGTCACAAAATCCCGATGATTTAAATTTAAAATATTTTCAAAGTGGAAATCAATGTAATTGACAATGTATGATGAAAGAGCCTATATTCCATAGAGTCAGCAGAGATTGCAGCTGCGAAGATGAATTCCATGATCATTCACAGCCAGATTGTGCTGCTCGGTGATTGGGCAACAGGAAGGATCTCCATATGGGGTACTTCAGCGGTGAATCAGTTGTGTTGTGCTGGAACAAACCATTCTCATGATTTTAAATTAGGGATGACAAGCAAAATTACGCTGGTGGCTGCAACAAATGTGGAGGTAATGAATATATGGATATTGATCTGACGAATCAGTTGAACCAGTCATTAAGCACAAATGGGTTAGTTTCGATTGTCGTCTCGCTATTATGTATAGCACTTGCATGGTGGGCACTGCAAAACCTGAAGCTTGATCTGATCATCAGACAGCCCAAGGGAGCTCAAGGAAGATTGCTGCATTTATTGCTTGCCATTATTCTGGGTCATGCCGTATCTGGGTTCGTTATTGATTATTTATCATGGACCCAAATGTTGCGTCATTTGTTTTAATGCTGAGATGGTTGGTTAATCATCTGTTAGGTTCTTTATGCAGGCTGATTGTCGAATAACATCGATTGATTGTGTCAACAATTAGAGTATGACTCGCCTGCTAACAATTAAGAAAAATGTGTGACGTGTAATTGGTTGAATTGAGATGATTTTGTGTAAAAATGCTTGTATCGTACAATTCAAAAATGTTATGATGGAAGTTAGGGAATTAACATTTGTTCACTTTAACCTGAGGTTATAAACGGGATCCCCGGTAATTTACCGGCTAATAATTATCCCAATCCGTCTGTCCTGATGTTTTGCTGACCTGTAAGCCTTGATTACAAGTTTGCAGGCAATCAGCACGGCAAGTGTTATCATCAATTTTGGATTATAAACCAATTCTTTTCTGAACAGACATCTAGGGCGTTTTTTGCCGGGTAATGTCGAAATTCCACACACAGCAACAGTCCTTTCTAACACAGAGGGCTTACGTATTCCGGAATGAAGAAAAGGGAATAAAAGCGCGGAGGGAACCATGATGAGCAAATTTATCGTCCGCGGTGGCAAAAGGTTGACCGGAAGTGTCAAAGTTAGCGGCGCTAAAAATTCTGTTCTTCCGATCATCGCTGCCTCTCTACTAGGGGAAGAAGGACAAAGCGTTATTATTGACGCGCCTCCTCTAGACGATGTGATGACGATTAACAAAGTGTTGGAATCGCTGGGAGCGGGTGTTACATACCGGGACGAAGTGATTACCGTAAATGCGGAAAAACTTACTTCCTGCGAAGCCCCGTATGAGTGGGTAAGTAAAATGCGGGCGTCTTTTTTGGTCATGGGGCCTTTATTGACGCGTATGGGCCATACAAGAATTTCGCTTCCTGGTGGATGTGCCATCGGAACACGGCCGATTGATCAGCATTTGAAAGGTTTTGAAGCCATGGGTGCCGAGATCAGCTTGGGCCAAGGCTATATCGAAGCTCGCAGCCAAGGACGGTTGCGCGGTGCTAAAATTTATCTGGATGTAGCTTCCGTAGGAGCTACTCAAAATATTATGATGGCTGCAACTTTGGCTGACGGAGTAACCGTTCTGGAGAATGCGGCAAAAGAACCTGAGATCGTGGATCTGGCTAACTTCCTTAACGGAATGGGTGCCAAAGTCCGTGGCGCGGGCACAGGGGTAATTCGCATCGAGGGTGTGGAGAAACTTACTGGAGTGAAGCACACGGTAATTCCGGATCGGGTAGAAGCAGGTACTTACATGGCTGCTGCTGCAATTTCCGGTGGTGATGTGTACATCGAAGGTGCGATCTCCGACCATCTGGGTTCAGTTATTGCGAAGATGGAAGAGATGGGAGTAACCATCCTGCCAGATGAGAATGGGGTGCGTGTTATTGCGGACCGTCCACTCAAGGCAGTAGATGTGAAAACATTACCATACCCTGGATTCCCTACTGACATGCAATCCCAGATGATGGCGCTCTTGCTGGCATCTGAAGGAACAAGTGTCGTAACAGAGACGGTGTTTGAGAATCGCTTCATGCATGTGGATGAATTCCAGCTGATGAATGCGGAGATCAAAGTGGAAGGCCGTTCGTCCATCATTACTGGTAATGCCAAACTGAAGGGTGCCAAAGTTACAGCTACCGATTTGCGTGCGGGTGCTGCACTCATTATTGCGGGTCTGGTTGCTGAAGGTACAACTGAAGTCGGCGGTGTTCATCACATCGACCGTGGCTACGTTCATCTGGCTGAGAAGCTGAATGGACTGGGAGCCGACATCTACCGTATTTCGGTTGAAGAACCGAAACTGGATGCAGCTAAGCCTGTAAGCGAAAAAGCTGAGGAAGAAGTACCTTTGTTCAAGGTACAACCGACTTGGGCTTAAAATATGTTTTAGAAAAAGCTAAGCCATCTGGCTTGGCTTTTTTTATGCCTTTTTTTAGACAGGACACTATTAGAAGTATGGGTTCCAAATCAGTACCTGATTCTATTAATAGCTGGTCCTAATGGGTCTAATNTTGAACATATACAACCAAATGAAAGAACATCAATAGAGAACGCGAAGTATGGTTATGGATCTTAAAAACAGCGTAGAACAGCGGTTTATCCACTATAGCAGAGCAATGTTAAGCTAACCTTAAAAAGAATTGGATGCTCTTTCTTTCTCTCAAATCAGGTTCTATCAGATCCGCATAGCTCATACCCTAAACTATGGATTTGAACAAAAGGACCGGTTAATGACGGCCTATGTACAACGGAGGGTATGACGAAATGAAAGAAGCTCGTATACAGGTTAAGGTACCCATTGTTCCCCGCCCCATCAGGGGAGAGTCAGAGGAGAATTCGGAAGCCGGAATGGAGAGAGACAAGCTCGCGGCGATGAATACCAGAATTCCATCTTCAGAGGCAACAAGAACGATCCATCCAAACCCATCAGGAGCAGCTAGCCAGTCTGAGCGTGAGCCTAGGGGCATCCACGTACCGGTCATTGAACTTGATCAGTTCCGCCGAGTAAAGAGACGTCGGATGAGGGCATTCGGCAGAGGGCGCAGATGGTCAAATGGCTCCAGACGCTGGCAACCAGCTGCAGCTATTTCAGGGCTCTTGGCGCTGGCACTTCTGATCCCTGCCATCCTGGTGTGGCCCCGGGTAGGTGATCCGGTAAAGCCGATTCCCGTTACACCCTCAACAGGCAGCGTATCAAATCCTGTTCCTGTACCGGCTGTCCCAGTGACGTACCCTGAACCCCATGTAAGAGTGTATCTGTCGGCGACGGGAACAACGATGAATCTTCCGCTTGAGGAGTACGTGACGGGTGTCGTTGCTGCAGAGATGCCTGCCGAGTTCAGGCTAGAGGCATTGAAAGCCCAGGCGATTGCAGCGCGTACCTTTATCGTCAGAAGGCTGGCAGCGAATGATACCAGCGGTGTACCCTCGGGTGATGCAGATGTAACGGATACGGTCAATCATCAGGTGTTTCTTCCACCGGATCAGGTGAAGGAGGAATGGACACGGTTAGGGAAAGCGGAGGAGTGGGAAAAGTTACAGCAGGCCATCCGCGAAAGCCGGGACGCCGTGATGACATATCAGGGCAGGGCCATTACTGCCTCCTTTTTCTCCACAAGCAACGGTTATACGGAAAATGCCGAAGATGTATGGGGCAATGTTGTGCCGTATTTGAAAAGTGTAGCGAGTCCATGGGATCCGAAGTTAGCCCCGGGATTCAAGGAGACCGTCACAATGAAGCGCAGTGAAATTCTACAGAAGCTGAATCTGAGCGGCAGCGCCATCCCGGTTACTGCCCAGGAGAATGGCTCCTGGATAGAAGTGCTGTCCACAACAGAAGGTCACCGGATTAAAGAGATACAGATCGCAGGCTCAACGTTCAGCGGACCAGAAGTAAGGAAGCTGCTTGGATTAAGATCCAGCCAGTTCAGCTGGAAGGCTGAGGGCGATGAGGTACAGATTACGACCTACGGATACGGACATGGCGTGGGTATGAGCCAGTGGGGAGCGAATGGCATGGCGCAGGAGGGTCACACCGCGACACAGATCCTGAAACACTACTATACAGGTATCTCCTTTGGACAGGCATCGAAGATGCTGGCCTCGAAATAAGAGACACCAATACGGATGAATAAATGCGAATCAATCTGAATTAATCCGGATATATCCGAATAAATGCGAGTTAATTCGAATGAATACAAATGTACGCAGATGAGCAGGTTAGGTTGTGCTTTTTATACACCAATGACTATAACGAATCTGAGGTACCTTATTAGGCCATATCACTCGAGTGGAAATTTTAACGAATCTCAGACGCGTTATATCAAGAGATATACGCAATAAAAGCGATAATTCTCCTAAATGAGTAATTAGAGTTTCAACGATTCGTTAGAATTCACAAGCTGTGAATTTCTCTCCAATAAGGCCACTTGGGTTCGTTAGAAATATTTCATTATCTAATCTCAAGGTTAGATGGAACAGTCATTAGTGCCGCGNCATCGCCAAACTCTCATCTCACTTTAACGCTTAGAGCGCAATAAATTGGTTTATCTAATCACATCCCATTTCATGTCGCGTCGCTTTCAGCCGATAAACTCGCTTCATAGAAGGATTGGCCATTACAGCCAATCCGGGCTTCTCTACCAACCAACCATTCCGGAGCTTTCGAGATTCGGCTATATATACGGAAAGTGAGAGCGTACGGGGAGCGCAGGGGACAGAAAAGACCTGTAGAAGCGAAGCTAAAAGCTTTCTGAAAGAAAGCTGCTTCGGAAGCATAAGCTTGCCTTTATCACCGGATTTCTCCCTTGGGAGAATATAATCAGGAAATCCGGGGATAACAGCCGGTCGAAAGGTTTTCTGGCCCCGAAGCAGCGCACGTATTAACCNCTCATTCCCNCATATATAGCATTCTCTGAAAGCAGCGTGAAAAAAATTAGAGTCGCGCGTGTATAAAAGAGTTGCACCCGGTAACACTTGTTACTGAGGTGATCAAGATGAATGAACAAAACAAAAAAACAGGCCAAGAAGAAACTCCTAAAACAACTCAAGGAGTACCGGCCAGCCAACCATCTTCATGGAAAAGAGCAATGTCCAAACGTTGGGTCTTCCCGGCAGCCTACATCGCAGCAGCAGGCATTATACTAACATTAGTGTGGGTCTATCAGGGTACAGGCGAGAAAACGCTGAACTCGGATCCTGCTAGTGGAGTCGTAGAGACGGGAGCATCGGGCACAGAAGAAACAGCAGTTGGTGGAGAAGAAAGTGTGGAAGTTGTCGCCAAGTCGGAGAATTTTGCATGGCCAGTAGCCAGTCCGTCGGAAATTTCTGTTGTTAAACCGTTCTATGAGAACGAAGGCTCTACGGAAGAACATGAAGCCGCAATGGTGCAGTACAACGATACGTTTATTCCAAACACAGGCGTAGACCTGGCACGCGGAGATAACAAATCGTTTGAAGTAAAAGCAGCACTCGGGGGTAAAGTTACACGGGTTGAGCAAAATCCGCTGACAGGTCAAGTTGTGGAAATCACGCACAGTGATAACCTTAAAACCGTATACCAAAGCCTGTCTGACGTCAAAGTGAAACAGGATGACGAAGTGAAACAGGGAGATGCAATTGCATCCGCTGGCGTAAATGAATTGGAAAAAACGCTCGGCAACCACCTGCACTTCGAAGTTTACGAAGACGGTCAACCGGTTAACCCACAAGGATATCTTCCGGAAAAATAAATGATTTTTAACGCAGAATGAAAAGGGCAGAGGGAAATCCCCTCTGCTCTTTTTTGTGCTTTTCTGAAATTATTGGGACCTTCGAAGCTTGTCACACCTTTAAACCGCGAATATATAGGCATGCTCCTCATATAATGTACCAAACTATCCACACAGTAGGGAGGCGGGAGCGTGCACGATTACATCAAGGAACGGACCATAAAAATAGGTCGCTGCATTGTCGAGACGAGGAATACGGTCCGTACCATTGCCAAAGAGTTCGGCGTGTCAAAGAGTACTGTGCATAAGGACCTGACGGAGCGTCTGCCGGAAATCAACCCTGATCTTGCTGACCAGGTGAAGCATATCCTGGAGTACCACAAGTCCATCCGCCACTTGCGGGGCGGTGAAGCGACCAAAATCAAATACAAAAAAACAAGCGGTAAAAAGCGCGAGGTACTGGCTTCCGCTAAATCGTAACAACCGCGAAAAGACGTAGGCCAAAAAGCTCACACATGGATTGAATCCCTCCCCTGAAGTATGATATGTTAAAAGCTGGTACAGGATCGAATTATGACATCTTATCAGCCCGATTTTTACATATATATGTTGCACTTTGTCGAACGAGCGGTGACGTGATAAGGGACTCTTTTTCACAGGATACGCTGACCAAATAATATCACTTTGGGGGCTCTTTTATGTTAAGCAAGGATATCGGTATTGATCTTGGCACGGCGAACGTGCTTATTCACGTGAAAGGAAGTGGGGTCGTCCTCGATGAACCTTCCGTCGTGACCATTGAAAGCGATACGAAGCGGGTCCTTGCTGTTGGGGAAGAAGCCCGTCGTATGGTGGGGCGTACTCCGGGTAACATTGTTGCCATCAGACCGCTGCGTGACGGCGTTATTGCGGACTTCGAAATTACGGAAGCGATGCTCAGACATTTCATTAACCGTGTGGGGGCGAGAAGCTGGTACAGCCACCCGCGTATTCTGATCTGTGCACCGACCAATATTACTTCCGTGGAGCAGAAGGCTATTCGTGAGGCTGCGGAGCGCAGCGGTGCCAAAGAAGTATTTCTGGAAGAAGAGCCGAAAGCGGCAGCCATTGGTGCAGGAATGGATATTTTTCAGCCGAGCGGCAATATGGTCGTGGATATCGGCGGCGGAACGACTGACGTTGCAGTCCTGTCTATGGGCGACGTAGTCACCGCCTCTTCTATTAAAGTCGCAGGGGACAAGTTCGACGAAGCGATTATCAAGTTTATCAAGGCCAAGTACAAACTCATGATCGGTGAGCGCACTGCCGAGGATCTGAAGATTGCGATTGGTTCCGTGAATCCGGCTGGACGTCAAACCGAGATGGACATCCGCGGACGGGATATGGTATCCGGTTTGCCTGTTACTGTAACGGTGTCGGGAAGTGAAGTGCAGGAAGCGCTATGGGATTCCGTGCAATCCATTATCGTTGCAGCAAAATCGGTATTGGAGCGGACGCCACCAGAGCTGTCGGCCGATATTATTGACCGGGGTGTTGTTTTGACAGGCGGAGGCGCTCTGCTTAATGGACTGGACGAGCTTTTGTCCAATGAACTGCATGTACCGGTATGGGTTGCAGAGGATCCGATGCATTGTGTCGTGAAGGGGACAGGCATTATGCTGAATAATTTGGATCAAGTGGTTAAGAAAAAGTTCTGATCTGCCGATATAAGTATCAAAGGTTCGCCTATGCTCGGGAACAGAACGGACAAGCAATGATCCTGCAGTGCAGGACAAGCGCTTGAGGAGAGGGGTTTATTCATGCTAAGAGGTTTGTACACCGCTACCGCGGGAATGATTA